>VAPK010085460.1_pt1 | contig 30147 bp, 24 predicted proteins | sample 3395031 | NCBI WGS metagenome assembly VAPK01 (sample SAMN08290443, study PRJNA428436) | hydrothermal vent metagenome | isolation source: Deep-sea hydrothermal vent chimney 1 | place: Pacific Ocean: Juan De Fuca Ridge
CAAATTAAAGGCGTAATAAATATTCCCGTCCAAAATCTTGAAGAAAGAATTCACGAATTGGATAAATACAAAAACAGACCGATTGCGGTAATATGCCGCTCAGGACACAGATCCGGAATGGCAACTCCGATAATGCTTAAGCATAAATTCAAGGCAACAAATGTACTTGGCGGAATGAGTGCCTGGAATGCAATGATTGAAAAACAAAATAAGAAAAAATAATTCAGTTTGATATTTCAACTTCAATGCGCCTGTTCTTTTTTCTGCCTTCGTAAGTACGGTTCTCGGCAATCGGTTCGGTTTCTCCCATTCCTTCTGTTGTTAAGCGTGATGAAACAATATCGGAATTTTGAATTATATATTTCTTAACATTTTTGGCTCGCTCAAGTGAAATTTTTTGGTTAACCGATTTTATGCCAACATTATCCGTATGCCCGATAATTTTAATTTGCGAGTTCGGGTAAAGTTTTATTGCTCCGATAATCTTATTAAGAACTTGTTTATCATTCCTGTTTAATACTGTTCCCATCGGAGCAAAAGTAAAATTAAGCAGACGAATTTTATTTCCGTTTTCCGTAGTAAAAATCTCAGCTTCACCAAAGGTGAAAAGATCATTTAAATTTGAGGAAGGCCTGTGAAAGGTTTCCTCAGTATTTTCGGTTGTCTTTGTATGAATAATTTCGGATATGTTATTCTTGGTTTTCCACAACGGAATATCTGCGGAATTTCTGATTCCGGATAAAACATTCCAGCTTAATATTGCATCTTCGCCTGTTTTATCATTGGATAATGCAGATTTTATAACTGATGTAATGTCAATAGCTTTTTGGGCTTCTTTCTCCGTTTTATCGGCGAGAGCTTTAAGTTCACTCGAATCATAATTATCATTTTTTTGAATACTTTTTGCGAGGTCCATCAACTTTTTACTTTTATTAAAAGATTTGGGGGCGTATTCATCCGCTTTTTCCAATTCGGCTTGTGAGAAGATTTTCATTGCAGTAAACAAAATGTTTTCATTTGTTGAAGGAATTTTCCCGATTTCTAATTTTGATAATTGATCATTATTCTGTTTTTCTAAAATGTTCCATTCAACAATCAAATCTTCCCACGTTGCATCACCGTTATCAATTTTTTTCAGTTCCTTTGTGATAATTCTTGCATTGCTAATATCAATAGATGCTTTCTTTGTCAGTGAACTTATTTTCTCGGCATCTTTACTTTTAGTATCAATAAGATTTGTAACAAGCCCAAAATTAAGCTTACCGTCGGTGAATGATTTCGGTGCAAATTTCTCAGCTCCTTCACGTTCAGCAAGAGCAATCTGCTCTTTTGTCTCAAATAAAAAACGATTTTTTACGGCAGTATGTTTGGCTGCAAAATACTTATATTTAGCGGCTTCAGCAGATGCATCAGCTTCTTCGTTATTTTTATTATTAAATGACGATACCGTTTCTTCAAGTAATTCATCAGCTTCCATCCACACAGGTACAGCATAATTTTCTGCTCCGGCAATTTGAGCTCCTTTTCTTGCACGGATTAAATCGGGATACGTTTTACTAAATTTCTTAGAGGTTTTGGATGCCGAATCAAATGATTTGCCTGCTTCAAAAATAGTTTCATTTATTGATTTTTTATCTTTTCCGTTGAAAATATAGTTTAGTGCAGAATGAAATTTTTTGGTTCCGGTGGAATATAATTCGGGAGCAAGCACATTATCAAAATTTTGTTCTGCATTAATTAAAGGCTGCCATCTAAAAAGAAGAGTCGAAGTTTTGTCAGCATAATTTTTTGCAGTTACATAATTCTTTTCAAGCGAGGGAAGACTTTTTATCACATCATTCAAATTTCCGTCTCTTAAATCATCAATTGATTTTCTAAACTCGTCTTCGCTTAATTGCCAATAATATTCAGCATATTTATTCGCGTTACTCGCAAGTGCATTATTCCGTGCTTCAATTACAGAGTTAAATACTTGCAAATTTTTTTCCAGGTTTTCATTCATTTTAGTAAGAATCGAAATTGCTGTTTCCAGTTCATCTCTGATTTCACCGGATTCTCCGCCGTTTTGTGCAAGTTCAGTAGCAATATTATAGTGTTCAACCGTCTTATTAAAATTTTCGTAACATATAATATCCGCTGATTTTTCCGCATCGCTGTTAAGCATAATTTCCACTTCATTAAAAAGTGGGTCTCTTTCATTCTGAGCAAAAAACATCTGTGTTGCAAGAATGAAAATCACAAATAATAATTTAGCTTTCATATTAATTTACTCAATTATTTTTTTGGGAATAGTGCCTGTGGTATCCTGTGTTGTTGTTTCAAAATGCTGATTGTTCATTATTTCAACTGTCTCAGCACTAATTGCCGTTTCAACAACTTGAAGTGAATCGGGTAAATCCTCATAAATTGATATTAGAAAATCATAATCCGCACTGTCAAGTTCGGACGGAAATGCACCGACAAAAGTACCAAAAGCATCAGTCGCTGCATCGCCCGTAATATTAAAACTTGCTGTTGAATCATATTTTTCATAATCAGTTGAATCAGGATGACGATAGAAAATTTTTGCAAAAATGCTGAATGTTTGATTTCTATCTACATTCACATCAAAATTCAGTTTTCGCAGTTCGGTATAAGTATCTCCGTCAACATCCACCGTATCCGTCCACCATACGTTATCTATCGAATAGTAATAGCTGTCTTCATCTTCCGTTTCAAATTTTAAATTATGCAATACAGGTGTTTCCTGGTCAATGAACATTACAAGATTATTGCTGCCGGATTCGTACAGCTCCACTCGAAAATCATACAACCCATGCTCCAAATCATTTGGATGTTTACCGATATACCACGAAACAGTATCCGTAATATTTTGGGCTGTGATTGTAAAATTAGAAATTGTATGGTATAAATTATAATTTGTCGAATCTGCATTTTTATAAAATATTTTTGCATCCATTGCCCTTGTTACACTTGCATCATTATCTGCATTTATTACAAGTTTAGCATATCGCCAATAACCGTTTTGATCTCTATCAAATTCGTCTTCCCAAAAAACGGAAAGCGAATAGTTGTTGTCTGTCGAAGATTCTTCAAATTTATTGCCGTATAAAGTCAAACTATCCTTTGACGTAGTTGCAGCTTTTAATTTTGTTTGCCCTTGTTCATATATGTCAATTTTAAAATCATACAGTCCTCTGCTTAATTCCATATTTGGAGCACCGATTGATTGGAAGAATAAATTATCTGTATTATTTCCTTTTACTTCCGTCTGTTTTGAAAAAGCATAAAACGAAAAATCGGATGCTTGATTAAATTTATAATATATACGTCCTTCAATAAGTGTGGTAGCGTTTTCAGCAAGGTGGACATTAAAATTTAATCTTTTAAAAGAAACATAACCGTCGGTATTTGCATCAATCGAATCAGACCACCAAACCGAATCAATTGCATAAGTATAATCAGGTGCTTGCTCAACCGTATCGCAGGACACAGCCGCAATTATAATTATTGCCGTACAAAACGGAATAAGTAATTTCCTAATCAAGATGAACCTCCGTAAAATTTTTTCTAAAATTCATTATTGATTTACTTCAAATCTGTTTTCAATCGGTACCATTTCAAGCGGAATTTCAGTATATCTCATTTCCGGATGATATTCTTCTCCGGTTTGCTGCTGCTCCGGGTAGTTGAGACATACATCAAATCCGAGCTTTCCGATTCCGATGGAGAAACAAACTTTGTAATGTCCGTTGGAACTTATAGAAACACTTGCCTTGATTGTAAAACCTGCACATACTTTTACTTTGAGTATTGTAACACAGGCATCTCCGTGCAGTTTCACTCTTCCGCTAAATGTTACAACCCCGTCCCAATTTTTAAGTGAAACATCCATTCCCATACTATAACTAAATGAAACACTGTGCCAGTGGGCACTGAAATGTGTTTTGTAATAACCGGTAAACTTAAAATTACCGTTTCTGTGAACCTCGCCATCAACTCCTATTCTATTAAAGCCCGCCACAGCAGCTTCCCCTGAAAATTTCATTTGGTTCGGGTCCAAGTGAAAATATGTGTGTCCCATATCCATAGTAAAGCCACCCGGCAGATTGAGTTTTGTGTCTAACTTAAATCCCATCATCCAATCGGAAAGCTGTGTGCCGATTGAGCCGTAAAAGGTTTCCTTAGTTTCGTAAGGAGCTAAATAATCGAGGAAATCCCAATCATGCCCGACTATTTCATTTATAAAATCGCTTACACTAATCGGCGGGTCCTGTCGTATTCCGACAAACATCAGTTTTGTATCGCCGGAACCGTTCATGTAGTATTCCATCGTTGCCTGCCCGAGTGTAACATCAATTCCCATCCAATCAAGCGAAGTGTGATCAAAATTTACCTGTCCGTTTAATCCCAATTTGAAATCCGCATCCTTGCCGTTAAAAAATTTGTCGGAATTATCAGTTCCGCCGGATTCTCCGAAAGATAAAACTGTTTCACCTGTAAATGAAGCAGGATAAGGATCAAGAGGAATATTTCCTGCAATGTACAAATTGCCGGCAAAATCTCCCATCGGCATTTCATCTGTACTTACAAGCGGATTGAACGGAATAAGTCCCTGTGCGGAAATTCCAACCCCGACATCACTCAAGTCACCGAGAGGTGTTCCATTAAAATCACAAGAAACAAAAAAGAAAGGATCCGTAGGATCAATAGCAATTTTCTTGATATTTTCTAAAGAGGAATTTGTTATGTTCACTGGAAAAGGGTTAAGATTTTCATAGTAGAAATAGTAATGGTCTTTATTTACGGGCCATGCAAAATTTTCGGTATCGAACTCGCTTCCTTTCTTAAATCCAATCGGAGCGGCAGTCAATCCGGGAATAGTAAGATTTTTTAATAATCCTTCCTCAGGCAGAGAAATAATAGCACTTCCTTTAAAGCCTGTAAAATAAAGCCCTTCCCCTGTATTTTTATTTAATCCGTTGTTAGTAAGTTCAAAATCTCCGTTTGAAATACGGATATCACCGTACTTATCATTTTTCACAAACAAACTACCCTTTACTCTTGTTGATTGACCGACATTAGAAACATTATCCTGATTTGTTTTTAGAGTTAAGGCATTATTCCCTTCGCCCAAAGTAATTACCTGCGGATTCGGGTCCAATTGTTGTACTTCAAATGGGTCCGGCGGTTCGGTAAAGTTTTCTTTAGTACATGTATTTAGAGTAAATGATATTAAAAGTAGAAAAATAACATTGACAAAATATTTCATTCGGAATGGCATTATGCCTCCTCCGTTTAATTTGTAGATTTACAATTCTAATCTGTAACCGATTACAGCATTTATATAATTCGCACCCGGAAATAGTTTATATTGGTTTGTAAAACTGCCCGGCGTTGGAGCTTGTCCAAAAACAGCTTCTTTAAATGGGTTCCAATAAAGATACTGAACGCCTATAAAAAATCCGTGAAAATAGTAGTTTGCACCGGCACCGGCAATGTATGCCGGACCTTTGTCTTTTTCCAACGGGAAATAAGTCGTAAGTGAAGGATATTTTGTGTTCTGAAAATTACCGACCCAATATCCGGCACCCGCTTGTGTGTATAGTTCCAAATTATCGTTAAATAATTTTAATCTAAACTTTAAATAGAGATACACTAAATTAGTTTTAAGAATATATTTCGCAATATTGGACACGGCATAATTATATCCGATTCCTATATTTACAAACCATGTTGATTTACTTATTTCAATAAAACCGCCAAGCGGATTGGAATGATTAGTAAGATTTTTTTCATACGGAATATTTACAGCACCGTAAGAAAAGCCCAATGCAATTTGAGTATAAGCCTTTATCATCTGAATGTCTTTTGTTTGAACAAAACCATTGGCAGGATAAATTATTTTTGTCCATAAACCTTTTGCTTGGTTTTCTTCAGAAATAAATAAAACATTGTCGTCCTCTTTTAAAATACCAATATTTTTTGAGGAAGAATTCGGACCGTCCTTAATAAAGGTATAGTCTTTATTACATGGATTAACATTCCAATGCCAACGAGAGTATTTGTTAAACTTCTCATTATTTCTAAATCGAATATCCAATGCGTTCTTCTCTTCAATTGTCAACAATAATTCGGACCTTACAAATCCTTTTTGTGGATAAATTACCTTGCTCCACCCAAATAAATGAGTCTGATTGGGAATGCTGATAATTAGTACTTTATCAAGATAATATAAATGCCCGATGATTTCGGCATTAGATGAGGGTTGAGCAAATACTGTGGTATTACCTTCTTTTATATACCTGACTTCTATTTGCCACGTATTTGTTTTACCTGATTGTGCGGATAGTCCGCTGAATAAGAGCAAAAAAACTTGAATAAAAATAGAACTATATCTGTTCATCAATTCCTCCTTATAGACTGATGAAAAATGATATATATTTTATTTGATATTCAATAATACACAAATAAACTATTTTATACAATTAATTTTGAGTATTTGTCAAGTGTTCTGTTCCAATATTTCTACAAAAAACTTGGGTATTACTAAATTAAATCTAGAATTTACAAACGAATAAAAAATAGCGTTTAATCAATTCTAAAAAATAATTTGCGACCTCATATTATTAAAATAATTCCTTTAGGGATAGTAGGGTTACATAATAACTCAGTACAAAAAAGCTCTATCAGAAATGATAAAGCTTTTTTGTTGAGTTTGTCCCGTGCTAAAATTAAGTTGACCTAAAAAGGACTTATTTTATTTGAGCAGCATAATTTTTTGAACTTGCGTATTTGTACCTGCTGTTAATCTTGCAAAATAAACTCCGGAAGTTAGGTGGTTTGCACTCCAATTAAATTTATAATTACCGGCTTGCAGGTTTTTGCTAACAACGTTTGCAACTTTTTCTCCAAGCGTACTATATATTGCAAGAGAAACAAATGCCCTATTAGGAATTGAAAAGGAGAATGTTGTACTTGGGTTAAATGGATTTGGATAATTTTGTTTTAAGGTAAATGATTTAGGAATTTCGGAATCAGAGTTTTCAATTCCTGTAATATTTGGTTTTGAAATAAACCATACCGCACGATCCCAAACCGAGGCGACATAATACTTACCGGTAGAATAAATTTGGGATACGCTTTTTGCTCCAATTCCGTCACTTTTAGAAACCCAAGTTTTACCATCATCACTAGATAAAAACACGCCATTGTTTGTGGCTGCAAAAACTAAATTATCGTCAGTATAGAAAGAGTTCACAGTATTTCCATCACCAAGCCCCGTTGCAACACTCCATGAATTTCCGTCATCAGAATATAAAACTTGTGGATTTGAAATATCCCAAATGAAAACTATTATTCTTCCATTACTTTCGGTATATGCGTTTATTCTACTTGGATCGCTTATACCTGTTGTGCCAAGTTCCATCCAGGTAGCACCATCATCGGTAGTTTTATATAATTTATCCGATTTCACATAAACTGTATTACCAACAACTTCAATACTGGCAATAAAAGTTACCGGGACAGTATTACTATTCCATGTAGCACCTGCATCATCAGAAAAGTATAACATCCGTTCTGAATTAAGTTGTCCGGCTAAGAATATTTTAGAATCTCCGGCTTTAAATGCTGAGGCGAAAAAATTTGCAGGTAAACTACCTGAAATATCTATCCAAGTATCACCGGCATCTTCAGATTTAAATATTCCACTGAATGAATAAAGAAAAAGAATATTATTTTGAGAAAGTATTTCAGAATACGTTATAGTGCTATCGGGAAGTGTTACCGGAGCCCACTCACCCGGATAAGCTCCAATACTGTAAACTCCATTTTCGAAGGTAGTAAATAGGTTCCTGTTTGCTAAGGCAAATCCTCTCGTATTACCATTATATATAAGTCCACTACTAAATTCTGACCAACTTGCTCCCCAATCTTCACTTTTTAGTATACCACTTGTTGTTCCGACATAGACAGCACCTCCACCAATATACAATTGGTGAGCTGCATAAAATGGAGGAATCCCAAGTTGTGTCCACGTTAGTCCAAAATCGTTGGTTGTATAAATGGTTGGAAGTATAGTTGAAGCATCTTGTGTTAATATTATATAAATATTTTCTTGAGATAAAATTGGTGTAGAATAAAAGTATTCACCTCCGCCTCCGGGTAATCCGGACGAAGTTTCTTCTACCCATGTATCTCCTTCATCTGTAGAAGAATATATTATCATTGAGGCAAATCCAGATATTAGTCCATATATTTTTTCTTCACCAGAACCGAAATTATGAACCATAATAGAAAAACTGGAAAAAGCAGGTATTCCGTCGCTGTTTTTTTTAACCCAATTAACTCCACTATCAACAGAAACAAAAACACCTAAATTTGTTGAGGCATATATATTGAGACCATACTTTAATATACTGGTTAAACCATTTGCAACCATTCCATTGGCTTCATGCCAAGTAACGCCTTGATCTGCTGAATAGTGAAGGGGGGAACCACTACTGGTATTAGCTGCAACAAAAATCACATTATCTACATATGATAAATATGATGCAATATATGGCAATTCAAGGCTGGTTTGGGCCCAGTTTGCACCTTCATCATTAGATATAAAAACAGTATGTACACCGTCAGCACTACTTGCAGTAACCAAAAAGTTAGTCCCAACTTTTATAAGAGACTGTATGTAAAAATCCCCTGGAATTCCATTATGGGCTTCTACCCAATTATCTGAACCGGGAGATGTTTTGTAAATTCGGCTCGAATCTATATATGAGAAAACGATATCAGAATCAGCATATAATATGTTTGCACTACCTCTTGGTCCGTTTTGTTGGAACCATTGAGCATATGATGTTCCTGAAAGCAAAACAATAAATAGTATTAAGTAGTATTTTTTTAGTTTATTAAACATTTTAAACTCCATATTTTTATTTTAAATTTTGAAAGGCAACCGCAATTGTAAAAAGACTTTTTTTCATCTTAGCCTCCTGTTTTTTTATTATTTTATTGTTTGTATTTATTTAGAATTAAAATAATTTTATTGTGCTGTTAGAATTAAACTCTTAACAATTTCAGAAACAATCAGGTAGTTTTTATTATTGGAAGAAACTTCTCTATATTTAACAACTTGTAGCTAATTTCACCACTTAAAGAACTTATTTTTGAAGATTCAATTTTATAAGACCCATTATTTGGTAAATTCTGCTCTGACACAATGCTTTTAGAATCACTTACAGAAATTAAATTGATAAGAATTTTTTCATCTGATAAACCGGTAATCGTCCAATTAATTGTAATTCCAGTGGATTTTGAAATTATACTATTATTCTTTGGTGATGTTACATCAAATATACGAGGACTTTTAACTTCTCCTGAGAACGACGAAATTTCTCCGTTGCCGGATACGCTCCATTGGTGCATGGAATTGTCAAAAGTAACATTACCTAATAGGGTAGTACTTCCGGGTCCCGGTTTGATATAAAATACTTTCCCATCTTGTGTATTCTTACTTAGATCATTATTATTAATACTCACAGTGCCTCCATCAATCATTGACCCAAATTGAGCATATCCCATTACAAGCCCAACTACCGGAACACCTGGAAGTCCGGAATCAAAATCATAATACACTGTAGCTAAAATTCCATTAATATCTGCTGACTCTGTAATACTTGGCATTGGTTGCCCACTGGAATTCGATGACTCATTATTATTAATTGGTTCTAACGGGGAATCTTTCTGACAAGAAGTCGCAAAAAAAATAGTTAGTAAAATTACTGCTGTATATTTCAAAGATTTCATATCTTCTCCTAATTATTAGTTATAAATGTTTGTACTCAAATTTTGTATAACCGCTTTAAACAAATACTTATCTTTTTGAGTTGGTACAACATATTGTTGTTTGTTTGTTATATCAATTAGTCATATGTCGTATTAATAAAGATGTTGGAATTATAGAAATATAAGTTGCAAAAAAGAATTAATGAGTTCACTCCGAAAAGTAATATTTTCATTAACTTCACGTTTCAACGTGGGAAAATGAGTTAAAAACATACAATCCCAAACAGGCTTTAACCCATTTGGAGCTTTTCGGAGTAGGCTCATTAATGGTAATCGTTTATAGCAACAACTTGAACAGCTAAATTATCTAATTGTTAAAAATTAAATCATTAATCCAACAAGTTCACAATTGTTAAGTGTAACAAATAGCTATTTGAGAAGTAACATTTTTTTCGTGATTTGAATATTTTCTCCACTCAAGGAATAAAAATATACGCCTGATGGAAAGTTGTTTGCATCAAGATTAACTTTTTGAAATCCCGCGGATAATTCTCTATCAACGAGAGTTTTAACTTTTTGACCCAACATATTATAAACTGTTAATTTGTAATTTCCTTTAGTTACAATATTAAACGAAATTATAGTTGAAGGATTAAATGGGTTTGGATAATTTTGGAATAGTTTAAAATTGAAATTATTTAGCTCAATATCATCTACTGAGGTAGGATTATAAATTGTGTAAACAAAAGCTTCTTTTTTCTTGTAGGCTCCTACTATAATATCATTAATTCCATCATTATTAACATCAAAATTTCCAGCTACGGAATTTCCAAAAAAATTGTTTGTAGTTCTACCTGTGATAGTAACATCTGCGTAATTATCCATTGTACTATCACCAAGAAAAACATAAGCCCGTCCAGTTACAGTTACGTAACCGCCGGCTCCAACAATTACATCATCATAACCATCAAAATTTATATCACCCGCTGAAGAGACAGAAACCCCAAATTCACTTCGCGACTTTTCTCCTGTTAAAACTACAGCAGCGGTATCTGCCATTGTAATATCGCCATAATATATATAAGCCCTCCCTGTAGCATTCTCATATGCTTTTGCTCCAATAATTATATCGTCGTAACCATCATTATTTACATCACCCGCAGTGCTAACAGACCATCCAAAATTTTCAGTATTTTCTTTACCTTCTAAAACTATATCGGCTGAGTCTTTCATTGTAGTTCCACCAAAATAAATTAACGCTCTACCATTACTGCTGTTAAATCTGGGAGACCCAATAATCACATCATCAAATCCATCATTGTTGACATCACCGGCAGTTGAAACAGATGCTCCGAAAAAACTAGTTACTTCTGATTCTGTTAGTTGAATATCAACTACATTATCCATTGTGCTACCACCAAAGTAGATATAAGCACCTTGGTCTAAACTGTTTCCTCCTGCACCAATAATAATATCGTCAAAGCCATCATTGTTTAAATCGCCTGCTCCAGCAAGGGAGACTCCAAAATATGGAGTTACTTCTGTGAATAATATGTCAACAAGGTTATCCATATTGGTACCACCGAAAAAGAGACTTACACTCTGTATTCCAAAATTTTCTTCGAAAGATTTTACAATAATATCATCGAAACCATCATTATTTACATCGCCTGCAGAAGCCATTGTTCCAAAGGAATAAGTTGTAATTATTACATCAGCAGTATCATCTATTTCCTCACTTCCATAGTAGATATAAATTAATGAATCGTTTCCGGAAACAATTACATCATCATAACCATCGTTGTTTACATCGCCTGCACTAGAAACCGATGTGCCAAAAAAAGAGGAATCTTCCGTAAAAGTTTGCAATAAGGTTGCCTGGCTATATATGGCATTATTACTTACAAACACAATTGAAACAAGCAGTAAAAATATATACTTTTTCAGAACACACCTCATTTTTATTTATTGATTCATTAAAATAGAATCTTAAAACATTACACTATTTCTACTCGAATTTTATTGTGTAAAGATATTCCGGAATGGTTTTTATTTCAATTAGGCATACAGCGTATTTTGGTTTCCACAAATAGTTTTAGTCGTATACCTTATCGAGTTATCAGAACTTCATATCTAAATTTGGTTAACAATTAATAAGAGAAGGGACATTATGAAAAATTTGATATTAGTTTTATTTTTAACTGAAATTGAATTTGCACAATGGACACCTTTTGGAACAGCCAACGGATTTTAATCCAATACATTACAAATGCAAGTAATTGGAATTGTTGGTTCAGAAACAATTGTTTGTACAATACAGGATAATAATGGAGTTATCTGGAAAAATCCAAATGGAGATTATCCGAAGAGTTCCCCCTATTTTTTGGGCTCTGTAGAAATAAATGGGGACATATATTTTGGTTCATCAATGCCGAGAATTGGAGTTTATATGTATACTTTTTTGTTTCATGGACAGAGGGAAATAAGAAAATTCCTTTGTTAAAATAGAAATAGCATTTTTATATCAAAGAGTAAAACAATTGACTGTAACAGAAAAACAAAAGGGATTATTTCCACAAGGATTTAATACTTTTTTTATTGTGCGTTAAATAATATTATGCTTCAATCCCTTCTTAACAGCTTTCATTTTATTATTTACCTGCAGTTTTTTGTATATGTTTTCGATATGTTTTCTTACAGTAGAGGGTGAAATAAAAAGATTCTCCGCTATTTCATTGTAGTCTAATCCTTGGCTAAGTTGGTCAAGAACTTCTATCTCTCTTTTTGACAAACAGAAATTTTCTTTTTCTTTTTCCGGAATTACACGATTTGGATTACGTAATATTTCTAATGATTTTGCTGCAATTGTTGGAGACATTGGAGCGCCTCCATTCATTACCATTTTTATTCCATTGAAAATGGTATCGGGACTTTCATCTTTTAATAAGTAGCCCATTGCTCCAGCTTGTATTGCATTAAAAATATTTTCTTCATCATCAAATACTGTTAAAATAATAACTTTAAGTTGCGGATATTTTTCACGAATTATTTCTGTTGCAGAAATTCCATTCATTTCCGGCATTTTAATATCCATTAAAATAATATCAATATTATGATTTTCGTTCAACTTTTGAAGAAGATCTTTTCCGTTTTTTCCGCGAAATTTGAATTCAATTTCATTTTTAAACAGCTCCAATTTTTCTTTAATAGAAGTGGCTAAAAAATTATTATCTTCCGCTATTGCAATTCTTATTTTCATGTCTATCTTTCTTTAAAAATTGTTCATAGAAACACACCCCGAAATACTGCAACCAAAACCGGACAAGAAACAACTTTTCAGCATGCCTAATCATTTATTAAGGAAACGGAGTGCATTATACTTTATCTTTCTTACACATTAAAGTAATAACTCGCGATGTATATCTTCAATAAGTCATTTGCCTTATTTTATACCACTATTACAAGTAATCTTTGTTCCATTTTTGTTGCTTGAAAGTGAAAATACAGCACCTGCCTCTTCACATCTAAATTTCATATTACTAATCCCGTTTCCCATTTGAACATTTGAAATATCAAATCCCTTTCCATTGTCTTTAATAGTTAGTTCAAAACCATTATCAGTATCTTTAAAGACAACTTCAATTATATTTGCTTCAGCATATTTAATTGTATTTTGGATGGCTTCTTGTACAACTCTGAACAAGTTTAAAGTTTGTGTGGATGAAAGAGTAATTTCAGAATTTGTGTTGTTAGTAATATGTATTTCAATATTTGTTAATATCTGTTTTTTAAGCTCAGTTAGTTTTAAAACCAATTGCTTCAAATTACTTTCATCGTTTTTCATTGCCCAAATTGTTTGTCGTAATTCATTGAGTGTAGTTCTCCCAAAATCACTCAATTTTGTAAGAGTTGAAATATATTTTTTATCTTTACCACTATATGTTAAATTATCAATTGAGCTAATCATAAAAGTTAAATTGGAGCCGATATTATCGTGTAGTTCACGGGATATTCGTAATTTTTCATCCGATATCTTGTTTTCAAACTCCACTTTTGTAAGTTTGTTTTTTAATTCTAACTCAGTTTTTATTTGTTTGTGTTTGTATTTTTGGAACCGATAAATTCCAATTGAGATTATTAAGATGATAATGGAAATAATTGCTGCAAAGATAATATGATCTCTTTCTTCTTTCAATTTAAATCTATATTTGGTTAATTCTTTATTCTTTTTCTCAGTTTCATAATCTAACTCTAATTCCGCAAGTTTTAGCTTTGTTTCTTTATCAAGGACACTATCTTTTTTAGTTATGAACTTCTTAAAACTGAAAAAAGCTTTTTTGTAATTTCCTTTTTGCTCATAACATTTTGTTAATTGTTTATGTGCATACTCAAAAATGTAACTATAGCCTAATTTCTTTGAGAGTTCCAAGCATTGTTTATATTTTGAAATTGCCGAATCTATATTACCCATTTGCAAGTATGTTTCTCCGTAAAACATTAAATTTTCAGCTTTTCCAAAATTCCCTTTTTCATGTTTTCTGTAATTATCTGATTTAGTTAAATAACTAAAGCTTTTCTTGTAATTCTTTTTCATAGCATAAATTCCGGCAATATTATTCAAGCTAAATGGAATGCCGTTTGAATCAGATTGAATTTCTTTTATTTGTAGTGCTTTTTGATAATAGTATAGCGCACTATCCAAATCATTAGTCATTTCTTTAATTACGCCATAGTGATCGTATAATGTGGCAAGAATAGATTTGAAATTTTTATCTTCTGCAATTGAAATGCCGTTATTAATGTACTTAACTGCTTTTTTTATATTAGCCCTTTTTAAATTATAACCAAACTCCCCTGTAAGAAACGCAAAATTACGTAGTGAATCTAATTGGTAATAGATTTTCAGAGCTTTCAAGTAAACTTTTGTCTGCTTCTCATATTTACCGTTCAGTCCATAAGCCAACCCAAGTTTTTGTAAAGAAACAGCTTCACCATATTTGTAATTAATTGACTGGGCTTTTTCTAAATTGGAATGAAATATTTTAATGGAATTCCGAGTATTTGAAACAACATATTTATAGGGAATAGAATTTGTAGAGTCGATTTCTAGTTTAATTTTTTGTCCGTTTACATGAGTATTTAAAATAACAAGAAACGGTAGTACTAATACCAAGTTAATAGGTTTTCTGCCCATATAGAATTAATTTTTATTAGAATAATGAAAAATGGCATATGTTTTATTTTACAATTAATAATACAAAAATTAAATATTTCATACAATCAATTTTTGCTGTTTATAAAATGTTCTGCTCAAATATATTAATAACTTTAGCATTACAATGCTAAATCTAAAATTGGAAACGAATAAAAGGATAGCGAGTAATCAATTCGGATAAATGATATAATTTTAATTTTTCACAATAAATACACGTAAAAATGACAGCTTTACTTATTCACATGATAATTTAGCAGTGTAAACTAAAAAATATTTTTTAACTGTCCGATGTTCAAAAAACTTTGCTGCTGTTTTTTGCCTTTTATCCATAGTAATTTCAAATGATGTAAAACACATCCGAATTTGAGCGTGATGCGCAGCATTGGAATGATAGTTGTTCCTTTATAGCTTGAGCATAAAATATTTTAACAAACAAAAATCATTATGAAATACGGACAATTTAATTATCACAAAATAATGTTCTATTTGGATATTTTCACTTCCAAAGAGGAAAAAAAAGCATATCTAAAGCATTTGAACAGAGAGTTGGACAGGGTATTGGATTGTTTTGAAAAGCCAAAAATTCTTCCTCTTAGAAATTATGCGGATTCAAATATAACTATGCAGGACTGCTGCGTGGAATTTATCGATTTCATTAAACTAATGGTCGATAAATATTCACCGTCTTTTCCAGACAGACGTATTCCGAGCAATGGGCAATTACAGCAATTGGTTAAAGGTGAAATACTCGACTATAAAAAACTCAAAATAATAGTTTTTGATCTTCTTGAGGAACTAGAAGAAATACCCAGAATTTCAAAACAAGCAACAGAAGCAATCGGGACTATCCAAAAACATTCGGAGCTTCTGCCGAATAAAAATTTAGTTGACAATGAAATATCTCAGGAAAACAAAAAGGCACACTACAAAGAACCTATGGTTAGCAAACGTGTTTTTTTTTCCAACTCTAAAGAAATAAAAACATTACAACCCGCTGAAAATAAAACCGAGCCGGAGAATACTAAAATTATCTGGCACGGCAGTACTTCTTCTTTAAGAAAATTATTTTTTCTACTGGCAAAGGAAAACTTGTTGAAGGATGTTTCCGCAGATAAAAAATTGAGTTTTATTGATAAATTTATCGTAAACAGAGCAGGAAAAAAATTCCAACTTTAGTGTATGGAATAAAATCCCTAAAAGAATTTACATGTAAAGGATTGTGTACTTAGCATTATTAAATTTTTGAATACTTCAATTCCTTTAGAACTCTATTTTTGTAATTTCTTCCTATAGTAAGTTCTTTTTCCCCAATCTCAATTGAAGAAGCGGTAAATGCGTTTATTTTTGGTAATGAAACAATAAACGATCTATGGATTCGCAAAAAACGGTCTTTGGGTAATTTAAGCTCCAAGTCACTAATTGTTGATTTTGTAGTTACCCGTTTTGAAGTTGTGTGAATGGTTACGTAATCTTTAACACATTCAATAAAAAGTATTGTATTGAGAAATATTTTAACTACTTTTTTATTTTCCTTAACATAAATAAAATCTCTATTAGATTCGTTACTTTCTGTTTTGTACGAAAGGACTTTAATATCGATTTGGTAATATTTATTTATTGCTTTAAGAAATCTTTCAAAAGATATGGGCTTTAGTAAATAATCAACTACGTCTAATTCAAAACCATCAATTGCGTATTTTCTGTAAGCTGTTGTTATAATTATTTTTGGCGGATTACGGAGTGATTTAAGAAACTCCAAACCTGTTATCTCAGGCATTTGTATATCGAGAAATATCAAATCAATATGCCTCTTATTAAGTATTTCAAAAGCGGTTACCGCATTATCGCATTTGGCAATAAGTTCAATATCCTCCATTTTTGCAATATATGATTCAATTATTTCTTGGGCTAACGGTTCGTCTTCTACTATTAAGCATTTCGTTCTCATCAATTAAATCTATTCCTTTTCATTAACAATTTCAAGTTTTACTTCAAAACACTCACTTTTATCATTTATTTTTAATGTATATCTTTTTTTATATATCATTTCTAACCTTTTTTTTACATTGGTTAAGCCAATACCTCCGCTCACCGGTAACATTTTCATTTTAGGTTTTGTGTTTGAAATTACAAATAGAATTTTTTTGAACGAAATCTCAAGATTAATATCTATTTTTGATTCTTCATTGTTCTTACTTGCGCCATGTTTAAAGCTGTTTTCAACCAAAGGGAAAAAGATAAGCGGTGTAATTTTTTTCCCCGCAGAATTGCCGGAAATTACAAAGTTGACTTTTAAGCGATTCCCGTACCTTAGTTCCTCAAGCGAAATATAGTTTTTTATTACCGTTATTTCTTTTTCCAATGAAATTGAATCTTCATTACATTCGTACAATATATAATTTAAAATTTCCGAAAGTTTTAGAACAACCTCAGGAGATTTGTCCGATTTTTTTAACGTCAATGCATATAAATTATTCAACGTATTAAACAAAAAATGGGGATGAATCTGTGACTTTAAGAAACTTAACTCAGCTTCTAATTTTTCAGTAATCAACAGTTGATTTTCCTTTTGGGAAATGTACCAATGTTTAAGAACTTTGATTGTTGATGCAAAAAACACAACACCCATTATCCCGATTAGTCTAAGATAAATATCGAGCGATGTACTGTTAAAATCACCTGACTTTTCACCGTTTAAAATAGATACAGGGAGAAATATTAGTAAAATAGATATTACAATTTCAAGATATGCTGAAGCCAATATCACATATACAGTATGAATAATCACATTTTTATAATCCTTTTTAAGCAAAAACCGTGGGATAATAAAATACAGTGTGTAGTAAGTAGCTCCCATATAAATCGGGAGAGTCGCAAGTAAATGACTAAATACTACTGTTGCATTACCGCTTAGTCTGGTATAAACAAACGTAAAAAAAACAAGCACGGCAATCCAGAAAAGGATGTGCTGCAAAATTCTTCCGGCTTTAGATTTTATGTAAAATGCTTTTGCTTTCATGAAACCAAATTAACAAAATAAAATATTCCAAACAGATTATAGAAATTTATTATGATTTTAACATACAAAATCGACAAACAGCATATAACTACCTACAAATAACATAAAACAATTCTTTAACAACGTAAATATTAGCAAAACGGTTTTATATCAGTCGCAAACCACCGCTTGTCTATAAAGTAAAATGGCAAACTTAAAAAACAATATCTTGGTTTAAGTTTTTCTGAAACAAATAAAATCAAACGGAGGAAACATGACACAACTATATTTGGAAAGCGGAATGTACGGCAATTTGCTTTTATTGATGCTTATTGCTTCTATTATATTTGTTATTCTTACTGCTCGTAAAGTATTTGCCGGCAAAAACGTAGGTATTACAATTATTAAAGAAGATATTGAAACCATTTTCAGAGTCGGCATTTTATGTGCCGGAACCGGATTTTTAGGGACAATACATGGACTGTATCAAGCTATGGACGTAATCTCAAAATCGGCAGCTATTTCACCACAGATTGTTTTTCAAGGTATAAAGGTTGCTCTCGGTACAACTGTTATCGGATTTATAATTTTTGTCATTCTATCAATAACCGGATTTATTCTTCAATTTATTACAAAGATGAAATTGAAATAATTACACATAATTCACAATTTAAAATTATTATTCCGGTTTTCTGTCCTGACAGAAATACCAGAATGATATTTTTCTGTCCAGCTTGAACTTAGCAAAAACCTGGGCTTCTTAACAGCCGTTTCAAAGAGTCATATTCACAAATAAGCCAAATGTTTTACACACGAATTGCTTTAAAACATTTCTTAAATTAACAGTATTTCACCCTTTACAAATTACTAAATATTCAGAAATTCATCCCAAATTTTATATAACTCGTAAGTTGCAATAATGTCACTTCCACAATACACGGCAATGTCTTTGTTTAGCCCTGCATTATAAAGCTGCTTTACGTCCATTCCGGTTACCCCTTTTGATTTTGGCGATTCTACTCCGAATGCGCGGCAATAAAAATCAAGATTAAATTTTTTCACAAGTCCGTGATAGGTAAACATTTCCAATAAATCAACGTGGTGTGAAATGTCGTATCTGTTTTTAAGAAAATTCACCGAAGGTTTAACTTTCAGCATTGCAGAGCGTGTCATTAAAAAGGGAATGTCGAATTGTCTGCCGTTGAATGTAATTATTTTTCTGGCTTTTTTGATATACTCCCAAAATAATCTGAGCATTTCAGCTTCGTTCGTAGATTTATAATGAACTTTTTTATCCTCGTTTTCCCATTCCTCATCTTTTCCTTCAAAAAGCACATACGAATTTCCGGTTTCGGTATTCAGCATTCCTATTGCAATAACTTTTGCCGTAAGCGGATACAAACTTAACAACCGAATTGCTTCTTCCTGTTTCTGTTCTCGAAGAGTTTCATCCGTTTCTTTATCGGCATATCGCAGAATGAATTCCTGTTGCGATTCGCTTAACTGCCCGATATCACTTCCGACTGTTTCAATATCAAAAACAATTTCCATGGCTTTCCTCCACTTCAGAGTATTGTAAACTTAATTATTTAGAATTAAATGGGGTAAAAAGAGAAAAACTATTGAGTAATTTCTCAATCTCTAATTGACTTCATTTATATAAAATTATTTGCAATTATCTTCAATAAATCGAAAACTGCTAATTATTTTTCCGATTCAAACCTATTTACAGCGTCAAAAAACTCTTTTGGTAAAGGAATGGATTTTTTCTTTTCAGTGTCAAAATGAACTACGGCACCGCCGCCGGCAGCGATTATTTTTTCTGATTTTTTCTTTTGAACTAAATGCGAAAGTTTAAAACTTGAATTATTTACTTCAATAATTTTTGTGTGAATTATAAGTTCATCCTCGAAAACGGCAGATTCAAAATAATCACAATGATTATGCACCATTATGATGTATGAGCTTTTATTTAAAAATTTTTTGAGTTCATATTTCTCAACCAACTGTTTCACATAACTGATTCGTGCATCTTCAAAATAATTAAAATACACCGCATTGTTTAACACACCCATCAAATCCACTTCATGAAATTTAACCGTTTCATTTATTTTATGATGATATAAGTTTAAGTTAAATTCTTTTTTCAATTCTTTCTTCTCTTTGTCTAATATTTAACGATTAAAATTTTAATTTAATGTATGCATAAATCAGGCTCTATTTTTTAATTAACAGAATACAATTAATAAAATTCAACCGAATAATCTACAAACTCTTTCCCGTCATAATTAAATTTGGCACTAAAAAATTTATCACTGTCTAACCAAGGGATAAAATATTTGTCCCCGTCCCAAAGATTTATATCAAGCAATTCTTTATCGGGAATCCATTTCAGATTACCTTCGGGAGAATCAATTAATTTTCCCTCAAACTTATCAACCACAAAAACAAAAACGTACCAATCATCTTTTTCGTCAAACATTGGAAATGTGATAAACCCTTTAAGTTTTAACTTTTTAACTATCAATCCTGATTCTTCTTCTATTTCACGAATTGCACACTCTTCAGGTGTTTCGCCGAGTTCAAATTTCCCACCGAGTCCGTTCCATTTCCCTTCGTGATAATCGTTTTTCTTCTTTACTCTATGAAGCATCAAAGTGGAATCGTTTTTACGAATATAGCAAAGTGTAGCAAGTTTCATTGTTTGATATTTTAATATTTTAGATTCAATTTAATGCTGTATTTATTCCGCATAAAATTTAAGATACGGCTCTTCTTTCATTAAATAATTTTTCACATAATCCTCTACACCATTTTCAACAGAAGTAAACGGTTTATCGTATCCTGCCTCTTTTATTTTATCCATTTTAGCTTCTGTAAAATATTGATACTTGTTTTTTAAGTAATCCGGCATTTCAATATATTCTATATTTACAGGTTTTCCCATTGCATTAAAAACTGCTGTAACCAAATCATTCCAAGTTCTTGCCTTTCCGGTACCAACATTAAAAAGACCGAATATTTCTTTGTTTTCATAAAAAGAAACCGCCATATCTACAGCATCTTTTACGTAAATAAAATCGCGTTTCTGCTCACCGTCTTTATAATCATTATTATATGATTTGAACAATTTAACCTTACCGGATTCTTTTATTTGTCCGTACGCTTTGTGTATTACGCTGCGCATATCATCTTTGTGGTATTCATTCGGACCATAAACATTAAAGAATTTGAGTCCGACAACTTTTTTGTTAATACTCATTTTCCTCAGCCACAGATCAAACATTTGTTTAGAATAACCGTACATATTTAAAGGACGCAAATTTGATATCTCAGCTTGGTCATTATAACCTGCGGTGCCGCTACCGTAAGTTGCTGCTGAAGAAGCGTAAATAAAATGTGCCCTGCGCGGCATACAATATTTTACAAGTTCAAGCGAATATTTGTAATTATTTTGCAAAAGATAATCTGCATCTTTTTCTGTGGTGGAAGAACAAGCTCCCATGTGAAATACCGTATCAATATTAAAAGGAACATTTTCTTCCAAGAGGAGATTGAAAAATTTATCCTTGTGATAAACATCCGTAAACTTTAATCCATTAATATTTTTCCATTTTTCACCAATTCCCAAATGGTCAACTATTATAATATTTTCATGACCGAGATCATTTAATTTTGAAACAATGTTACTTCCTATAAAACCCGCACCGCCGGTAACTACTATCATTTTATCCTCCAAACACACTTTATAATTTTTGCTTAAACCAATTTAATTATAATCGGTTTTATTAACAAAAAAAACCGAATACTCCTATCGAGGCATATCTAAAAAAAAGAGTGCAAACAGTTACTTTAACCAAATAGAAAATGAAATTAGTGAGAACAATTGTCCCGATATTTATGTAATTGTAAAGCCGACTTTCCCGGTCGGCTTACTTGAACAATGTGCACTAATGTAAATTTTTTTTTTACTTTTTCTGCTCAGTGAAAATGAATATTGTTTTTCTTCCATCTACCCATATTTTAGAAAACGAACCGAAGAGTTCAGCATAACATTATAATTAACAAATTATGAAACAAACTTGCTCTTTGCATCATGAAATTATCGTCTTCAGAGAAAATACTTTTCGGGTTGTCAAATTACAGCAGAATAATAAATTCAAATTAGTTATTTTTGTGTGATTTAATTTACAATATAAAGGAGTAATTATGACAGCAAATATTGATATGATTCAAAAAGTTTATGCAGGTCTTAAAGAAAAACAAGACCTTGTCAAATCTGTGTTAAACAGACCAATGACATACGTTGAAAAAGTTCTCTATTCACATCTTTGGGATTCTGTTAAAACAGCTTATACCGGCGGAAAAGATTACGTTGATTTATCACCGGACAGAGTTGCAATGCAGGATGCAACCGCTCAAATGGCTCTGCTGCAATTTATGCGTGCAGGCAAAAAGAAAACTGCTGTTCCAAGCACAGTTCACTGCGACCATTTAATTCAGGCAAAAGTTGGCACCGAAGCTGATTTGGACAGAGCAAAAGATGAAAATGCAGAAGTATATGATTTTCTGAAAAGTGTTTCTCAAAAATACGGCGTTGGTTTTTGGAAACCGGGTGCAGGAATTATTCACCAAGTAGTTCTTGAAAATTATGCTTTCCCGGGCGGAATGATGATCGGTTCGGATTCGCACACGCCAAATGCAGGCGGACTTGGTATGATTGCAATCGGAGTCGGCGGTGCTGATGTTGTTGACGTAATGGCAGGAATGCCGTGGGAATTAAAATGGCCGAAATTAATTGGAATTAAGCTCACCGGAAAACTTTCCGGATGGACTTCCCCTAAAGATGTAATTCTTAAAGTTGCCGGAATTTTAACGGCAAAAGGCGGAACCGGAGCAATTGTTGAATACTTTGGCGAAGGTGCTCAATCACTTTCCTGCACAGGTAAAGGAACAATCTGTAATATGGGTGCGGAAATCGGAGCAACTACTTCTACTTTCGCGTTTGATGATAGTATGGTTAGATATTTAAATGCAACCGGAAGAGCTGATGTTGCAGAGTTAGCTTCACAAAATGCAGAACTTTTAAGAGCTGATGATGATGTTTATGCCAATCCCGAAAAATATTTCAATCAAGTAATTGAAATTAATCTTGATGAATTGGAACCACACTTAAACGGTCCTTATACTCCGGACAGAGCTTGGCCGATTTCCAAAATGAAAGAAGCTGTAAAAGAAAATGATTTTCCTGAAGAACTGAGTGTCGGTCTTATCGGAAGCTGTACAAACTCAAGTTACGAAGACATTGACCGTGCGGCAAGTATTGCAAGGCAGGCACTTAACAAAGGATTAAAAGCCAAATCAAAATTCACAATTACACCGGGTTCCGAACAAGTTCGTGCTACAATTGAACGTGATGGACAGTTGGCAACTTTAACTGAGTTCGGCGGAGTAGTTCTTGCAAATGCCTGCGGACCTTGCATTGGAATGTGGGACAGAATGGATAATCCCGAAAGCAAAAGAAACAGTATTGTTACTTCATTTAATAGAAATTTTGCAAAAAGACAGGACGGTAATCCTAATACTTTGGCCTTTGTTGCTTCGCCAGAAATGACAACAGTTCTTGCTCTTGCCGGGAAAATTACTTTTAACCCTGAAACTGATACTTTAAAAAATGATAAGGGAGAAGAAATTAAACTCGACACTCCTTTTGGTGATGAACTTCCTAAAAATGGATTTTTATCAGCACCCGATGGATTTATTCCTCCTTCCGAAGATGGTTTTTCAACCGAAGTTGAAGTGAATTCGGACAGCAAAAGAATTCAACTGCTTGATAAATTTGCCGCTTGGAACGGAAATGATTTTGAAGATATGCAGCTTTTGTTGAAAGCAAAAGGTAAATGTACAACCGACCACATTTCAATGGCCGGTCCGTGGTTAAGGTTCCGCGGACATTTGGACAATATTTGCGATAATCTTTTCCTCGGTGCAATTAATTATTATACTGAAAAAGCGGGTGAAGTTAAAAACCAAATTACCGGTGAATATAAAAACGTAAGCAAAGTTGCCCGAGAATATAAAGCGGAAGGACTTGGCTGGGTTGTTGTTGGCGATGAAAATTACGGTGAAGGCTCAAGTCGCGAACATGCCGCAATGGAACCGAGACATCTCGGCGGAAAAGCAATTATTGTCCGCAGTTTTGCCCGTATTCATGAAACCAATTTGAAAAAACAAGGAATGCTTCCGTTAACCTTTGCCGATGCCGCCGATTACGATAAAGTTCAGGAAGACGATAGAATTAGTCTTTTGGGAATAAAAGAATTGGTTCCCGGTTCAAAAATTAAAATGGTTATGAAACACAAAGACGGAACAACCGACGAAGCTGTTTTGAATCAAACAATGAATGCAAACCAAATTGAATGGTTCAAAGCAGGAAGTGCTTTAAATTTAATTGCGGCACAAAATAAAGAATAAATCAGATGCTCATAATACTATTCTGAAATTGTTTTCGGCAGTGCAGATAAATTTGCACTGCCGAATCAATATTTAAATTGTTATCAAACCACATGCTTGTTGTTATTTATATTTCTATCCTTGTCATCACACCGTGCAATTTGTTGTATGGCAAATGATAAAAATGAACAAACGGCGGGGATAATTTTTTCATAATTGCATACAATTTTAACAACGGACGCTTGGCAAGAATATCGTCAACACCATAAAAGATTATCTTTTCCGTTACACCATTATCTTTTAGCAACTGATGAATATCAATTACTTCCAAATAACCTTTTTCAATTTTAACTCCCGAAAGTCCGGTTGTAATATTGTCAACTTTTTCAATGCGCACTCCGTATGGATCATCTGTTGTTGCTATAGAAACCAAAATATTTCTTTCATAAATGATGTTACTTCGCAGCATGCAGTGAACGACATACGGAGGCATCTCTTTAAAGTTTCTAGTGAAGAACAACGCCGAACCCTTAATGTTTCTGTCCAATTTGTAAACTTGTTTATAACTGTGCATAAACACATCCATCGGAAGTGGACGAAATGCTCTGTGCATTGATTTATTACCTGCCAACCATAATAAAATTACAAACAACGGACCGGCGGCAATAACAAGCGACCAAAAACCGCCGTGCGGTATTTTTTCAAAAACAGCAGCAAGGAAAAATATGTCAACAATTAAAACCAATATTGCGGCTGCAAGCTTAATGTTTTTTTTCTGCGAATGAAAAATCCAAATCATAAACATTGCACTAATTGTCATTGTTGCCGTAACTGCAAGCCCATAAGCAGCAGCAAGATTTTCCGATTGCTTAAAAAGAAAAACCATAAACAGAACTGCAATAAGCAAAACCCAATTTACAGCACCAATATATATCTGTGATTTTAAATGTGTGGATGTGTATTTTACTTTCATTAAAGGAAAAATATGAGTGTTAATTCCTTGATAAACCAAAGACATAATTGCACTAATCATTGCTTGAGATGCTATAATTGTAGCAAAAAGGGTAAGAATTAAAAACGGCACATACAGCAACGAAGAATATGATTTTACAAGTGCAAATAATAACGACTGCGAGTTTCCTGTTTCCAAAAGGAAGGCGCCTTGCCCGAAATAATTAACCACAAGAGCAACAAATACAAAATACCACGCATGTTTAATCGGTTTGCTGCCGAGATGTCCCATGTCAGCATAAAGAGCTTCCCCTCCGGTCGCACATAAAATAACTTCACTTAAAACGAAAAATCCCGCAAGTCCGTTATGAAGCATAAATTCAATTGCATAATGAGGACTTACCGCCATAAGTATTTTCGGCGTATGTATAATTTGAAAAAATCCGGTTAAGAATAAAACGGAAAACCACAAAACCATTATCGGGCCAAACGATGTGGATACTTTTTCAGTTCCTTTAAATTGTACTGAAAATAAAAGCACTGTGATGATGCTTGTAATAATAATTACCGTAGAAGTAGAAATTTCTCCAATGCCGGGGATATAACGCAAGCCTTCAACAGCGGAAAGAATACTTATTGCCGGAGTAATAACGCCGTCGCCCATCAACAATGCTACACCTATATAGCCGAGAAAAGCTGCAAATCCTGCTTTTCGTCCTGATTTTAAAATTTTTGTAATTATCTCTTTTAAAACAATTATACCGCCTTCGCCTTTTATACTAAGGCTCATCGCGAGAATGCCGTATTCCAAAGTAACCAATATTATAAGCGACCAAACAATTAATGAAAGAACTCCCATCAAATTTTCGGGTGTTGGACTTAATAAAGTAAAAATTACGGTTAGTGTGTAAATAGGACTTGTTCCAATATCTCCGAAAACAAGTCCCATTGCCTGTACAATTTCTTTAAAGGATGAGAATTTTTTTTCGCCTTTCTGCAGCGGTTTTTCGTTTGTTTCCATTAACTATAGTTATTGTTAAAAATTATTTTTTAAAGATACGAAAAGAGACATAAGAATGGAATGGATATATTTAAACTAAAATATAAATTGGCATGTCTATTTGAACAGAAAAACAAACCTTTACCACAAAATTTTTTAAATACTTTCAATTTTATTTAAGCCGCAACATCTTTTTTGCTTGACCAAACTGCACTTTTGAACCGGAAGTAGATAATCTATAAATATAAACCCCGCTTGCCAATCCGCCTTTAACTGAGGAAGTATCAAAAATAATTTGATGACTACCCGAACTCTGTTTTTCATTCACAAGTGTTGCAATTCTACCTTTGATAGAGTAATTATATCCGGATCAATAAAACCTATATCCTACAAAGACGGATTAAATACTTATCTGTCGGCACATCATATCTTGTTAATACTATAGTTTGGGTTAAACTAACTGTTAAATCTTTTAACTTGCAATCAAAAACATATTCCCGATTCCAAACACTAAATCAGGGTCGAGTACTTTTTTCACTTTTATCATTTTGTTAATATTTTCCGAGCCGTACATTTCAAGCAGATAGTCGCGTTTTAATTTTCCTATACCGTGTTCGGCAGAAATTGTTCCCCCAAGCTCCACTGCCTTTCTGCATAAAACGCCATAAATATTTTTCGCAATGGCAAACTCTTGCTTGTCTTTCGGAATCATATTTACGTGCAGATGGGAATTGCCTATATGTCCGTATGTAATATATTTTAATTTAGCTCCGTTTATTTGCTCTTTGGCAAAGGAATAAAATTCGAGCAGCTTGTCGTCCGGCACGGCAGTATCAGTTCCGACTTTTGTAAAATTATTTTTCGAAAGATATTCGCTAACTTTTTGAGAGACTGCGTGACGGAAATTGATGAACTTCTCACGGGTTTTGTTATCAGTGGCAAACCAAGCATCCTCTGTATTTGCGTTATGCTTTTCAATTAAACGTATCCACAAATTTAGCGTCTCATTTTCATTGGCTTTTGTAATTTCCTGCTCGAACCAAATTGCCGCTTTTGAATTTTTCGGAATATTCGGGAAATTGTCAGCTACAAATTTCAAGGCAAAACCGTCAAAAAATTCGAGACTCAAAGCGTCAATATTGCTGCTTAATTTTTCATTTCGTGTTTTATGTGAAAGTTGCCGAGCTTCTCCCACAAAATTAAATGCGTCAATTTCATCATTAAAAAACACAATGCTCGAAAGTATTTTTTCAGGATAATCAATCAATCTGAGTTTGATTTCATAAATCAGACCGAGTGTTCCTTCGCTGCCGATAAACAGATCAATTCCGTCCATATTTTTCTTTGCAAAATAACCTGCGGCGTGTTTTGTGTCCGGCATTTTGTAATCGGGAATCGGCACAGAAATAATTTTGCCGGAATCTGTTTTTAATTCTAATTTATAATTTTCGGCAAATATTTCTCCGCGTTTCAGCGTTATTGTATCTCCGTCAGCAAGAACAACTTTTAATTGAAGCACAAAATTCCTTGTCTGTCCGTATTTAAATGTTTTCGCTCCGGAAGCATTGGTGGCAACGGTTCCGCCGATAAAGCAATTCTGCTCAGTCGGGTCAGGAGGATAATAAAGACCTTTACTATTTATTGCTTTATGGAAATCACACAGTAGAACACCCGGTTCCAGTATGGCGAACTTTTCCTTTTTGTTTATAGAAAGTATTTTGTTCAGTTTTTCAGTTGAAATAACTATTCCGCCCTTTGGAATCCCGGAACCTGTTAAACCGGTTCTGTTGCCGGCGAGAGTAATTTTGCTTTTTTCGTTACGTGCGATTTTTATCGCTTCAATTATTTCGTTTTTATCGGCAGGGAAAAACACTTTACTGCAGCTGCCTTTATAATTTGCCGCATCGGCAAGATATGTTTCAAATTCTGATTTATTCGTTTTGATAATCATAACGAAATGTACGTAAAAATATTGAAATCTGCCAAACCTTCGAGGTTGCTGTTTTTAACCTCGAAGATTGCTTAGGGGTTCTAAACTGTTGATTTATTATGCCTTTTCATTATTTCTTCCCAAGAAGATAAACTTAACTGCTCGGATTCATCAATTAACATAATGGGAATGTCATCCTCAATTTTGTATCTTCTTCTCGTTTCTTTATCAGTTGAAACTAGTGTATTGTTATCTAAAACAAGGTCTGCCTTTGACTCAGGGCAGCACAAAATATCAAGTAAATCTTGACTAACCATTTAACTTCCTTTTGTATTTTTTGGTGGATATAAAAATATTCTTTTTCTACTTAAAGTAAGTGATTATATACTATTCACAAAGTGGTTTTTGGATTTTGATTTATAGAAAAACTCACTTTAGTCTCTCTTAAAAAGAGAGAAAATTTTTGTAAAATCCGAAAACCACTTTGCTTTGTGTATATAAAAGCAAATTAACTAATATTATGAATGATTTCCAAGATTAATTTATTAAATTCACACAATGAAACGAACATTTTTTGCATTATTTTAAAAATCTATGAACCAGTCTGGAAATGTAAAAACAATAATTAGTGATGGAATTGCAGAAATAAGTTTTTGGCATCCCAAAAGTAACTCTCTGCCCGGAAAATTATTGAGAGAATTAGCAAACAAAATTAGTGAAGCAAATCAAAACAAAAAGATTAAAATACTAATTCTTAAAAGTGAAGGAGACAAAGCTTTTTGTGCAGGTGCTTCATTTGATGAACTGCTTGCTATTGAAGATTTTGAAAGCGGGAAAAAGTTTTTTTCAGGATTTGCTCAAGTTATTAATGCAATGAGAACCTGTAATAAATTTATTATTTCGCGGGTACAGGGCAAGGCTGTCGGCGGCGGTGTAGGATTAATTGCCGCTTCAGATTACGCACTTGCGGTTAACTCCGCATCAATTAAACTTAGCGAACTTGCTTTAGGAATTGGTCCTTTTGTTGTTGGTCCGGCAGTAGAACGAAAAATAGGTACTGCGGCTTTTGCTGAAATGTCAATTGATTTTGACTGGCGTTCGAGCAGTTGGGCAAAAGAAAAAGGATTATATGCCGAGCTGTTCAGTTCAATTTCAGAACTTGATAAGGCGGTTAAAATACTTTCAGAAAAACTTGCGTCTTCAAACCCGGAAGCAATGCATGAATTAAAAAAAGTATTTTGGAAAGGAACTGAAAATTGGGATTTACTATTGGAACAAAGGGCTGAGTTAAGTGGAAGACTTGTTCTTTCTGAGTTTACAAAAAATTATATTCAACAATTTAAAAGGAAAAAATAAAATGGACAACACACCGGCAAATGAAACGGCGCACAATATAATTTCTGAAATAGAATATCAATCAGCTTCAATTGTAAGTAAGCAGATTATAAAGAAGCCGAATGGTAATGTTACACTTTTCGCATTTGCAAAAGATGAATCTTTAGCGGAACATACTTCACCTTATGAAGCACTTGTGCAAATTTTGGAAGGAAGTATGGAAATAACACTCGGTGGAGAGCCTCATATTGTTACCGGCGGCGAAAGATTACTTTTGCCTGCAAATGTTTCTCACGGGCTTGTTGCAAAAGAAAACACAAAAATGCTGCTTACAATGATAAAGTAAGATTTCTGTGCAAACACAAAAATGTTTTACTCTAGTTTCTGCGCCAAACAATCTTATTGCCAACACTGATATTGTTCATTTCGCAATATCCGGCATTAACCTCTACAACATATAAAACAGGTTTGGTAGAGGG
>VAPK010596278.1_pt1 | contig 30108 bp, 24 predicted proteins | sample 3395031 | NCBI WGS metagenome assembly VAPK01 (sample SAMN08290443, study PRJNA428436) | hydrothermal vent metagenome | isolation source: Deep-sea hydrothermal vent chimney 1 | place: Pacific Ocean: Juan De Fuca Ridge
AATGTTGATCTTACCAACGTAACTGTTAGTGATGATAAACTTGCAGACGCTTTAATTAGTTGTCCCATTGATAATGGTGATAATGTGATTGCTGGTTTAGCAATAGGTCAGGTGGTTTCATGTACTGCTACGGGTATAGCAATTGCTGGTCAGTATGAAAACACGGCAAGCGTTATTGGAACACCACCAACAGGTACACCACCAACGGATACTGACTTAAGTCATTACTTTGGTAATACACCAACACCCAAGGTTGCTATAGGTAATCTACTATTTATAGATGATGGTATTGGTGGAGGAAACGCTGATAACGGTACCAAAGATGGGACTGAGCAAGGCGTTACTGCAGGTGTTATTGTCGAGTTATATGATGACAACAATGTATTGCAAGGAACGACTAGTACAGATGCCAATGGGCGTTATGTCTTTGATAATCTTGATGAAGGTAGTTATTACGTCAAGGTTCCAGCCTCTGAATTTGGTTCTGGAAGAGTACTAGAGAACTATTTATCAAGTACAGGCGCGGATGGAACAGAGACAGATAATGCCCTAGAAAATGGCATTGATGATGTAGCGCCACAAACAAATGGTATTAAATCTAATACCTTTACATTAACTGCAGGATCATTGCCAACAGGTGAGAGCCAGCCAAACTATACTGGTGTGTTATCAGACGACAGTGTCAACTTTACAGATGATTTCGGCTTCTATAGAGCACCACCTGCTATTTCAGTTGTTAGCCTTGGTTCAGTAGTGTGGAATGATGCTAATGATAATGGTACACAAGACAGTAATGAATCTGGTATTGACGGTGTTACTGTGATGTTGATCGACAGCAGCAATGCAGTCATCGCAACCACAACAACAAGTAATGGTGGACAATATTTCTTTGGTAACTTGGCAGAAGGTGATTACACTGTAATAGTGACACCACCTACAGGTTTTGTTCCGTCAACTACGCAGGTAGCTGACCCAGAAAACAATGTGGCAGGTGATTCAAATATCGAAACCAATAATGGTGATGGTACATATACCTCGGGTGTGATTACTCTAAGTGACAACGGTGAGCCATCAGGTGCAGCTGAAATTAGTACACTGCCAAATAATGGAGATACAGCAGACAGTGCTGATGATAACAACGGCAATATGACGCTGGACTTTGGATTCTATGCAAATACACCAACTGTTAAAATTGGAAATCTAGTTTGGATAGAGACTGACAATGATGGAGACTCAACGAACGGTACTATTACTCCAGTAGTTGGCGTTATCGTAACGGCTACAGCAAGTAATGGAACAACTTATACAGGTACTACTGATACAAATGGTAATTACCTGATTGATGTTCCTGCCAATGATACCTATACGGTTACGGTTGCAACTCCATCAGGTGTGATTCCAACAGCAGGCTCAACAGATAGTGATGTTGGTACGGATACCAGTGGTGAGAATAACAAAACTCATAATGGAGCCGGCACTACAGTGACTGTTGAGACTACGGATAATCTGACTCTTGACTTTGGTTTCACGCCATCAGTCAAAATTGGATCTTTGATCTGGTATGAAGATGATAATGATGGTGATGCCACTACAGGTACGGTCACCTATCCGCCTGCAGGTGTAGTTGTTACAGCAACAGCATCAGATGGTTCAACCTTCACAGGTATAACTGGAGAGAATGGATCATACTCAATTGATGTTCCAATCAATGGAACGTACGTTGTGACGATTCCACCTCCATCTGGCTTCTCACCAACTGCAGGTTCAGGAGACAGCGGTGTGCCAGGTAACAATAGTGAAGACAACCGAAGTCATAATGGATCAGGTACCACGGTTACGGTTGGAACGACTGATAATCTGACAGTGGACTTTGGCTTTATCAATAATAGCTTGTTGCCGCCATCAAGCAATGAGCCAATCCCCACCTTAAGTGAATGGGCATTATTGATGTTGATGATGATGCTTGGCTTTGTTGGTTATCGCCAAGGTGTCGTAAGAAAAGATTAAGTGGAAACTTAGTTAATGAAAAAGACGAACGTTGGTTCGCCTTTTTTGTGTCTGTTAAAACGTAATGGCACCCCCACCTTTTTTACAAGATTAGCTCCTAAAACAAGATAATTATGTTGAATATTTAGTAGAATGCCTTTTCTTGATTAGATTGGAATACCAGTGAATAAGTCGTATTTAAATATTTTTCTTTATGGAGCTTTGCTCTGTCTAACAACTTTATTGGCTTCTTGTAACGGGGGGGATGATAAAGAGAAGGTCTCAAAACAGAGTAAGCCTAAAGCTGAAGGCAGTGAGTTTCTGTATACGGGTAAACTGGTATCAGGAATAGAAAAGTCACAAGAGCCACAAAGCCAATTGCTTAAACAGTACAAAGAGAAAGTTAAGAATACTTTGGCACTGCCTATTCCTATCTTATTGTTAGATAAGGGTACACTTAACAATAATGATATGGCTTATCAGGCTCAGTTAATTGCGATCAAGAATAATCAATTCATTCGCTATATTAAACATCCAAACACTAAGCAACCGCTTAGAAATGAGATCATGACGGTGCGACCAGTTTTGGCTTCTGATAAGAATTCGACGAATAGTAAAGGCTTATCTCAGTGTAAACCCGATTCTTGTTTTCGTGTTGAGATGTATAATTTCTTCTTTAATTTATCGAGTGTGGCGTTTGTGGATACCTCGACAAATAAAGTCGTGGCGTTAAGTCAATACTCTGATGCGCAACCTGATTTAAACAAAAACTTGATAAAAATGGCGATCGAAATTGCAAAAAATTCTGATTTAGTTAAACAGGAATTGGGTGATGCCAAAGTTGAGCCAACGATGTCAGAAATTAAAACTTCGTTAAAAAATTCACGTTGTGAACGATCACATCATTTATGTGTGGCACCAACTTTCGTGGTTGGCGATAAAGCACTCTGGGCAATTGTTGATTTAACGGATGGTGATTTGGTTGGAACACGCTGGACTGAATTGGGCACTAGTGGCCCACCTATTGAAATTACAGAAAGGCAGTTAGAAAATGAATTTGTATTCAGTCAGTTTTGTGAGAAAAGTACGCATTATAAAAAAGGTGATTGGCAGTTTGATTATCAAATAACTTCATCAGATGGTTTACAGTTAACCAATGTGAAATTCAAAGATAAAACGGTAATGAAAAGTGCCAAGCTTCTTGACTGGCATGTCAGTTATTCAACACGAGAAAACTTTGGTTATTCTGATGCGATAGGTTGCCCTCTGTTTTCATCAGCAGTAGTTATTGCATATGATGGACCGCAAACAAAAGTGATCAAATCAAAAGACTCTGATGATGATACTGGTTTTGCTTTTGTTCAAGATTTTAGGCAGCCGCCTTGGCCCAGCCCTTGTAATTATCGCTATGAGCAACGTTTTGAGTTCTATAAAGATGGACGTTTTCGTGTGGCAGCAGCTGATTATGGTCGTGGCTGCGGGACGGATGGAACGTATCGTCCAGTATTGCGAATTGATATTGAAGTATCAGAAGGCGAAGAGGAGCAATTTTCTCAATGGGATGGGTCGCAATGGAAAAGCTGGGATAAAGAACAATGGAGCTTACAAACAGAAAAAAGTAACTACACCGATAAAGGCTATCTGTTTAAGGTGAATAACAAACAAGGGCAGGGTTTTTATGTGGAGCCTAATCGGGGACAATTTTTAAATGGCTCTGGGCAGTCTGATGGCTCCAAAGGAGATTTTGCCTATACTTATATTACCGTTAATCATGCGGATAAAGATGAGGCAAAAAGTGATATGGTTACCATCGGCTCTTGTTGTAATACAGATCACAAACAAGGGCCAGAACAATTTATGCAACCTGCAGAGCCATTAGCTAATAAGAACTTAGTGATGTGGTATGTTCCGCAGATTAAGAATGATGGTGCAAAAGGTTCGGAATATTGTTGGGCAGATACAAGGGTAGAAAATGGCATTCCAAAAATTAAAGTTTGGCCTTGTTATGCGGGGCCGATGTTTGTACCAATACAATAACAACCTCTATCACGAGTAAGTGATGTGCTATCGTCGTGTGGCTATGCGGGGATTAGGGTATATGGCACCCCCACCTTTTTTTAACAATTGATGCAGATAATGAACAGTAAAGTACTGAAAATACTCCTCCCTTTAATCGTTATAGCGGCTATCGCCACTGCAGCTTACTTTTATTCAATTAAAGCGGATAAAAAGAAAGAAATCAGCAGTGTATCAACTGTTAATTATAAGTTTGGTGTTACCAATGCATGTCGCTCAATTCCTAGTTTTATCCGTTCCCTAAAAATGAAAGCACCATCGCTAGATTCAAGACAACAAGATGAATCAATAGGGCTGCTAATACGTGACAATGCACAGAAAAATAAAACATGGCAACATAAATCCTGGCTTGATTCTGGTTATATCGGAGGCTTTGATAGAGACCAGAAAGGCAATATTTACGTCGCGCCAATGCCCTATGTTAGTCTTTTAAAAAATCCACCAGAGAAACAAAATCGGATTTATCAGATTGATGCGGGGACAGCTAAAATGTCATTATTTATGAAGTTGCCCACACAGAATCCACCGAATGCAAAAAATCCATTTGGGACTATGGGCTTATATTATGATTGTGATACACATTCGCTGTATGTTAGCTCACTGGCTGGTTCTTTGCCGATGAAAGAAAGGGGAGTGATCTACCAAATAGATGTTCGCACTAAAAAAATTCTCTCTAAATTAGAAAATACCGATGCGATTGGTGTGGGTGTTTTTAATAGCAAAAAGGGAAAGCGTCTGTATTTTGGTTCAGCCAGAAATTCACACCTTTATTCAATCGGATTAGATAAGAAGGGGCACTTTAAAGGTGATAAAAAATACGAGGTATCACTTTCACAAGTAAGAGGCGGTGATACCACCGTGATTAAAAAAGTGCAGTTTAGAAAGTTTAAAAATAAAATGATTATGACCTTAAAAGAAGTTGAGTTTGGTTTTCGTTTAACCGCAGAGAATAACCCGAATAAGAAAAAATATGCTTTTGAGTTAGATGAAACCAATAACAAGTGGTTATTTCAAGGGATCAGTAGAGATTGAATAATGTCATATCTAATCAAGGTTTTAGTATGAATGGCACCCCCCCCTTTTTTTCAAGATTGCATTCTAAGTATGCATTAGCACTGCTGTTTGGCATCTTATTAACAGGATGCTCCCCTGAGAAAGATATAGTGAAGCAGGGGGAAACACTCTTTAATAAAACACATATTGGTAAAAATAATGTGATGGGTTGTGTTGCCTGTCATTCTGTAGCTGCAGGCCAACAGATAGTTGGCCCATCCCTTGCGGGTTTAAAAGATAGGGCAGCATATATGGTCGAAGGAAAATCAGCAGAAGCTTACATTAAGCAATCCATCATTAATCCAGATGCTTTTATAGTGGAAGGTTTTATGCCTGCCACTATGTTCTCCCATTATAAAACAGAGCTGAGTAGCGAAGAAATAGATGCACTAGTGGCTTACTTGTCTCAGTTGTAGTTTGCAATGATGGCACCCCCCCTCTTTTTTGAAGATTGAAAGGGGAGGCTTTAATCTCACTCTACACCCATCCATTGAATAATGTTAAACTAGGTTTATGCAATGTTTACAAAAAAATACTATATGGAATAAGCTAACAGGGGTTATTTTCATACTACTGTTTCTATTTCCTGTTAGCGGTATTGCTCAACCAATAGATTTTAAAGGCTTTAAATTATTGGGTAATCCAGCAGCTTATCAGGTGACAACTCGAGTTGAGTTTCAGTTAACCGATTATATGCGTGAGGCTTTGTTAAATGGGCTTACCTTAAATGCTCGGATACAGTTTCGTTTAGGCAAACATCGAAGTTGGTGGTTTAATAAAGATACACCTATATTGACCGTGCATTATCAGTTGAGCTATCACGCACTGAGTCGCCATTATTTGCTGACAAGAAACGATACCAATGAACATTGGAATTTTTCTAATCTTTCTGCTGCTGTTAGAAAGCTGGGAGAATTACGAAAGTATAAACTGCCTGCTATCACAGATAAAATTGATAAAGATGGTGAATTTTATATTTTAGCGGTGGCGGATTTAGCGCCTTCCTCATTGGATTTACCCTTACGGATTCAATCTTATTTTAGCAATGAATATAAGCTAAGCAGTGAAGGTGTTCTATGGCCCCTGCCCTAAGAACATTCGTATTCCAGGTTTTCCCTGTTGCTATTACATTCATTTTATTGGCAACCTCTTTCATCTTGCTCGGTATCTCAACCAGAAATCCACAGCAATCTGGCGTAATTAATCAATGGTTAGTGCCATTGAATATCATTATATTACTGATTCTTACCAGTTTAATTATTTACAATGTTTTTAAGGCCTTAAAACATTTAAGAGCACAAAGAGCGGGTTCGCGTTTCACCTTGCGCTTGATGTATGCCTTTGCTCTTTTGACAATTTTGCCCGTACTGGTTGTTTCCTATTTTTCGATGAATTTTATTGGAGATCGAATAGACAATTGGTTCAATGTGAAAATCGAAGGTGCTTTGGATGATTCTTTGGAGTTAGCGAGAAGCTCATTAGATGTCAGGATGCGACAGCATTTATTTAATCTAGAGAGAGTCGGAGTGGCACTTGCCAAGGTTGATGAGTTTGACTACAGCTCTTTCATAGATCGCCAACTTAAGGCGATGGGAGCCTATGAAATTGTATTAATGGATAGTAATAAACGGATTCTTGTTTACAGTGGTGATGAAGTTGGGACAATACTCCCGCACTTTCCAACGGATGATATTATTAGGAAGCTGTCCAGTAGAGGCTATATGTATCAATTGGAACCCGTTGGAAAAGATGGTCTTTTTTCACGTGTTGCTTTGAGTCTAACGCTTGGCGTTAGTAGTAAAACACTGACTTTAACCGCTTTGTTTCCATTCTCAGAAAAAGAGATGATTTTGGCGGATAGTGTTCAAGATGCTTATAATCAATACCAGGAAGGCAACTACCAAAAAGAACAAACTAAAAAGGGTTTTAGAATAACCTTGTTGTTAATAATGCTGTTATCCATACTGTTTTCAATATGGGCCGCATTTCTATACTCCTTGAGATTAACTAAACCAGTACGAACTTTATTAGAAGGAACAATTGCAGTGGCATCAGGTGACTTACAAAAGAAGTTGCCTGTAATAGAAAATGATGACTTTAGCCTATTGGCTCGCTCTTTTAATACCATGACAACACGATTATCTACGGCGCAAAAAGAAAGTGCAGAAAGCCAGCAGGTGATGCAGCGACAACATGATTATTTGACTATTGTGTTAGGTAGTTTGAGTTCTGGTGTTATTACATTGGATGATAAATTCATTATTCGTAGAATCAATTCAGCAGCAAAACTTTTATTGCAATTACCTATGCAAGAATATGAAGGTGAATATTTAGAGTTGTTGTGTGGTGTTAGCAATGATTTGATGCCATTTTATGGCGCGATTATGCCTTTTCTAGAGAAAGCTGCGGAGAATAAAGAAGAGAATAAAAACTGGCAAACTGAAACCACATTAATTCTGAATGATAACCGACGTACTATTGTTTGCAGTGGTACAGATTTACCTGAGTTACTTGATGGAGAGCATGGATATGTACTCGTTCTTGATGATATTAGTGAGGTAATTCGAGCTGAGCATGATGCAGCATGGGGCGAGGTCGCAAGGAGACTAGCTCATGAAATCAAAAACCCATTAACCCCGATAAGACTATCTGCAGAGAGATTACAGAAACGAATTAAACCCATATTAGATGATGAGTCTGCTGATTTGCTAGAAAGGATGAGTAATACTATTGTCAATCAAGTAGATAGTATGAAAAAAATGGTGGATGCTTTTAGTGAATACGCAAGAGTTCCTGAGCTTAAACTGCAAGACATCGATATTAATAATTTAATATTGGAAGTGGCTGACCTCTATCGTATAAATCAATTTAATGCAGAGATAGATCTTGATTTGAAAGAAACTCCTATACTCCATGTAGATGCAGATAGGATAAGACAACTTTTGATTAATTTAATTAAAAATGCATTTGAAGCAATGAGTAAAGATGAAAAAAATGATAAATCAGTTTTAACGATTTCTAGCTATATTGATGAATTAGGCAATAATAAAAAGCAGTTTATTTTAAAATTTGCTGATAATGGTCTTGGAATTGATGAAGATCTTTTGCCCCATTTATTTGAGCCCTATAAAACCACAAAGACTCAAGGTGGTGGGTTAGGCTTAGCAATTGTGAAAAGAATCGTTGAAGAGCACCAAGGGAATGTTGTTGGTAAAAATAATGAAAATGGTGGAGCTAGTTTTATTATTTCTTTACCTCTAAATTCCTAATCGTGTAGAGTTACCCCTTAAACTTGGTTAAATAATATGACAGCACAATATATTTTAGTTGTTGATGATGAGCCTGATATTCGCACGTTGGTGAGTGAAATTCTTCAGGATGAAGGTTACGAAGTAGAAACCGCAGAAAATGCTGAACAGGCAAAAAAAATACGCAGACAACGACGTCCTGACCTTGTTCTTTTGGATATTTGGATGCCTGGTGAAGATGGTATTTCATTATTAAAAAATTGGCAAAAAAATGGGAACCTGTGTTGTCCTGTGATTATGATGTCAGGACATGGGACGATTGAAACTGCTGTTGAAGCAACTCGTCTTGGCGCGCATGATTTCATTGAAAAGCCTTTAACGATGGCTAAAATGTTACTTTGTATTGAGAATGCACTGCGTTCAGAACAACTTGTTCAAGAGAATAAAAGTTTAAGAGATCAAGTTGAATCCCCTCACTACCCTGTTGGTAGCAGTGAGTTAATGCAAACTTTGCGCGAACAGTGCAAACGCATTGCTAAACATAATAACTTGATTATGATTTATGGTGAGTCAGGTGTTGGTAAAGAAGTATTTGCTCGTTATATTCATGACAATAGTAAAGGCAGCAACCGTGTTTTTGTAAAATCAACAGTCTCATCTTTTAAAGAAAAAAATGTGAGTAAAGAAATTTTCGGCTGGGAAGATGGTGAGAAAGTAAAGTATGGTCTGTTAGATGAGACGCGTGGCGGTTGTTTGTATCTTTCTGATATAGCCGCTATACCTGCTGATTCACAGCAACGACTTTTAAGTGCACTTCGTGAGGGCTTTTATACAAGAGTCGGCGGAGATGAACATATAGACTTAAGTTTGACTATAATCGTCTCGTCCCAACATGACCTACGTGACGATGTTGAGGCTGGGTTATTTGATAAGGAGCTCTATTTGAAGCTCAGCATTGTTCCTATCATGATACCTAACTTACGTGATCACCCAGAAGATGTACCAGAGTTGCTAAGTTACTATGTTGATAGGTTGACGGAAAGTGATGATTTACCCTATCGTCACTTCTCAGTTTCAGCCCAAAACTTTTTGCGTAACCATAATTGGTTTGGGAATATTCGTGAATTAAGAAATACGGTGCAACGTTTATTAATTATGGGTACTGAATCAGAAATTACTCAAGAGGAAGTTAAAGAGTCTATCGGGACAGAAATTCCAATATTTTCACAGGTAATCACACAGAGTCCTGACAGCCTTTTTGAATTACCATTACGCCAAGCAAGAGATCAGTTCGAACATGATTATTTAGACCATCAATTGAAGCAGGTTGGTGGTAATGTGAGTAAACTCGCAGAGTTAGTACAGATGGAACGTACACACCTTTATCGAAAAATGCGTTCTTTGAAAATCGATCCAAAACAGTATGGTAAATAGTCTTGTATTTTGTAATTAGTTGGTACGCTAAAGCTTTATGAATATCGTTATTCTAGGTGCAGGGCAGGTGGGTAGTTCACTAGCAAGAAGTCTTGCAAGTGAAGATAATGATATTACCATTATCGATTGTGATAAGGCGTCGCTGCGAGAATTGCGTGAGAAACTGGATGTTCATACTCAGTTAGGTTTTGCATCACACCCTGATATTTTAGAGCAGGCTAATGCAAATGATGCGGATATGATTATCGCAGTCACAAATAGTGATGAAGTTAATATGATGGCTTGTCAGATTGCTTACAGTCTTTATCGCACTCCAACAAGAATAGCCAGAGTAAGAGCAGCTGGTTATCTAAAACATCAGGAATTGTTCACACCAGAACTTATCCCAGTCGATGTGCTCATAAGTCCAGAACAGTTGATAACAGATCATATTTTTCGCTTAATCTCTAATCCAGGTACATTACAGGTTCTAGACTTTGCTGACGGAAAAGTACGTTTAGTCTCAGTTAAAGCCTTTCATGATGGTCCGCTTGTAGGGCATGAAATAAAAGATATTAGTGAGCATCTTCCTGATATTAAGGTTCGTGTTGTGGCAATTTTTAGGCAAGGGAAGGCCATTATTCCTAATGGGCAAACACAAATAGAGCCCAATGATGAAATTTTTGTTCTGGCAAGCGCTAAGCATATTAGAGCGGTTGTAAGTGAGCTACGCAGTGTGGATAAACCTTATAAACGCATAATGATTGCGGGTGGAGGTAATGTAGGGAGGCGATTAGCCGACGCACTTGAAGAGGGGCGTTATAAGGTAAAAATAATAGAGAAGTCTCCTGAGGTAGCGACTCACTTAGCAGAGTCCTTAGATAAAACAATTGTATTGGAGGGTGATGCAGCTGATGAAGCATTACTCTTAGAAGAGAATATCGAAGATATCGATATCTTTTGTGCGCTTACAAATGACGATGAAGCAAATATATTATCTGCAATGTTAGCAAAGCGTCTTGGCGCAAGAAAAGTTATGTCTTTGGTTAATCGAACCGTTTATGTTGACCTAGTTGAAAGTGGTAATATTGACCATGCTATTTCTCCTCAACATATTACTATCGGGGCATTGTTAACCCATGTTCGAGGTGGTGATATTGTTTCGGTTCATTCGTTACGCAGAGGCGCAGCAGAGGTAATTGAAGTCATTGCTCATGGTGACAAAGAAAATTCTAGAGTAGTGGGTAGAAAGCGAATAGATTTAAAGCTGCCTCCAGGGGCAACAGTTTGTGCAATAGTAAGAGATGAGGAAGTTATAATGCCTCATCAAGACACGGTAATAGAAGATAATGATCACGTTATATTATTTCTCTCTGATAAGCGTTATATCACTGCCATAGAAAAAATATTCCAAGTTGGTTTGGATTATATTTAGCCCACATGCAATTTTTAGTAATACAAAGAATCCTTGGTCTACTACTAGTCATATTTAGTTTTTCTATGCTGCCACCTGTTGCAGTGGGTTTGATTTACAATGATCTCTCTATCACACCATTTATAAAAGGCTTTTTATTGGTATTTATTGTGGGCGCTATTATGTGGTTCCCAGTTCGTAGTAGAAAGCGTGAGTTGCGTTTACGAGAAGGGTTCTTAGTTGTCGTTTTATTCTGGACTGTATTAGGTGTATCTGGTGCAGCGCCTTTAATGTTTTCTAATGAGTTGCAAATTAGCTTTGTGGATGCTGTTTTTGAATCTATCTCTGCTTTAACTACAACGGGAGCCACGGTAATAGTAGGGCTTGATGACCTTCCTAAATCTATCCTCTTTTATCGTCAACAGTTACAGTGGCAAGGTGGAATGGGGATTATCGTTTTGGCAGTGGCGATACTACCCATGTTAGGAATTGGTGGTATTCAGTTGTATCGAGCAGAAACCCCTGGGCCTGTTAAAGACTCTAAACTAACTCCAAGAATAAAAGGTACGGCTAAGTTACTGTGGATTATATATGTGGCATTCACAGTTGCTTGTGCTTTGGCATATTATTTTGCAGGGATGAATATTTTCGATGCTGTTACGCATAGCTTTTCGACGATAGCTATTGGTGGGTTTTCTACACATGATGCCAGCATGGGGTATTTTTCGAGTCACACAATAGAGCTGGTTGCAGTCGTTTTCATGTTGTTATCAGGAATTAACTTTAGTTTGCACTTTATGGCATGGCGTTCATTAAGTATTAAAACTTATCATATGGATTCTGAATTTCGATTATATGCGGTCTTGATGATTGCTTTGACAATTATTAGTCTTGCGTATTTATATTTTATGCATACTTATGGGAGTTTTACAGAGGCTTCTTTTCATGCCATTTTTCAAGTTGTATCCATCGCAACGACTACAGGTTTTACAACCACAAATTATAGTTATTGGCCAGGCTTCCTACCTGTGCTTTTAGTGTTTGCTAGTTTTGTAGGGGGTTGTGCGGGTTCCACGGGTGGTGGCATGAAGGTGATTAGGGTTCTGTTGTTATTTAAACAGGGCTGGCGGGAGATTTTACGTTTAATTCATCCTAATGCTAGAATTGCTATTAAGCTAAATAAAAAACCTGTTGATCGAAAAGTCATTCAAGCGGTTTGGGGTTTTTTCTCAGTTTATATTGGCATATTTATCGTCTTTATGCTGATCCTTATGGCAGCAGGAATGGATCAAGTGACTGCTTTTTCTGCCATCGCTGCAACACTTAATAATCTCGGTCCAGGTTTAGGAGAGGTTGCCGATAACTATAAAAGCGTCGGTGATTTTTCTAAGTGGCTACTCTGCTTTTCTATGTTACTAGGACGCTTGGAGATATTCACTCTACTTGTTGTATTAACTCCTGCATTTTGGAAAAAATAAAATGCCCTCAAAACGACAGAAATGGGATGATGCTTATAGGGATGCAGATTATTCAGGAGCTACAGCTGCTCAAGTCTTAACTGATAACCTTCATTTGTTGCCCGTTGAAGGGGATGCGTTAGACTTAGCCTGTGGTCGTGCGGGTAACGCTCAACTCTTAGCTCAGCAAGATTTAAACGTTGATGCTGTGGACTTTTCTACCATACTGTTAGAAGGTTTGAGCTCTTTTGTTAAAGAGCAGAGGTTGAATATTAACTGTATTCAACGGGATATTGAAAGCGATGGTCTCTCTGATAAAAAATATGATGTTATCGTTGTTAGCTACTTTTTAAATAGAGAGTTATTTTCTGAAATTATTGATGCATTGAAACCCAACGGTTTACTGTTTTATCAAACATGGTCACAGCTTGCTGTTGATGACAGTGGGCCAGGTAATCCAAAATTTAGATTAGAAGCTGGTGAATTACTTAAACTCTGTGCGTCAATGCGGGTTCTCTTATATAGTGAAAATGGTAGGCAGGGGAAAGTTACCCGTGGATTGCGCAATGAAGCTTTAATTATTGCTCAAAAACAATGAATGTTGTGTATATGGCATCCCCCCCTTTTTTATACAATTGTATTTCAGGTCACTTTAAAAATGCAAAAACGAGTTGATTATGTCTGATTCTAATATCGTCAATATTATCTGTATGAAGTGGGGTACAAAATACGCTGCTGATTATGTTAATAAGCTATATGGAATGGTTTCAAGAAACCTAACAATCCCTTTTAGGTTGGTTTGTTTTACGGACGATATTAGTGGTATTAACGAGAAAGTTGAAACACGTGATTTGCCACCATTGGATTTACCTGATGGTGCGCCTGAAAGAGGTTGGAATAAATTAACTACACTAAAGAGTGGTTTTGGTGGTTTGACAGGAGAGGCTTTGTTTTTAGATCTTGATGTCGTGATTGTCAGTAATATTGACGAACTTTTTTCCTTTCAAGCTGAGTTTGCCATTATTCGTGATAGTAAATTTAAAAAACGTTTAATTGGTAATTCATCGGTTTATCGATTCAAAATAGGGAAGTACAATGATGTACTCGAATATTTTCAAAAGAATTTTTCTAAAGTGCAAAGTGATTATCGAAATGAACAAGCTTACTTGACAGATCAAATCGATCAGAAGGGCGACCTTAGTTTTTGGCCAGAAAAGTGGTGTCCAAGTTATAAATATCATTGCATGCACCCTTGGCCAATTAATTATTTTAAAGATTCTTTCATACCAGAGAACGCAAAAATTTTAATTTTCCATGGTCACCCCGAACCACAAGAAGCCATTGCTGGCATTACGACTAAGTGGTATCGGCATGTACGCCCCACAAAATGGATAGAGGACTATTGGCGCGAATAAAATCGCCTAGTAATTTATCTATGTCAGTTAGGAAGAAAAGTCGATTAGAGCGTTTGCTATCATTTAACCAGCACCGTAAAAGAAAGGGGGCGTCTTCAGTTTATAAGCAAACTCACGCTGATGACTTTAGCGCATTAAAATCTAAACTAATTAAAGAAGGTGAAACCCACTATACCCACGGTTCCTCAAAAGACATTCAGACACATATTTCATCTCTTAGAGAAGAATTTAGTGGTCAGTCGGAGTTGCTTTATTACCATGCACAGTTGATTGTCTATATTCGTCGTGAGTTTAAAGTGAAAGAAAATGTCGCGGCCTTTGAAGCTCTTTGGGAGACTGAGCTAGACTACCTTTTGAAACACTTAAATACTCGTTGGTTGGTGTCTGCTGCGGATACTTTTGTCGATCACTCCAATGATCCATTAGCTAAGAGTATGGCCATGAATGTTATTACACTGGTTAATACAATTAAACTGCATGAGACAGAGAGATATTTGCAGTGTGGAGAAACAAATTCTGATGATTCTAAGAGACGAAATACATTACAAAGTGAACGTGTTGCGTTGCCAGATGGAATGTCAGCATTTGCTGTGGGAACAGATGACACTTTGAGAAATATGCGTTGGAGGTTAGAGGAAGTTTCAAAGCTACATTTTCTTGGGAAAATGCTTATTGAAGTTTTCAATCGTTTACAGAATCAAGAGTCAGTTTATAAGCGTTTTCGTGACAGGCATACACGCAAGAAAACATCATGGTGGGATGAGTAGATGCTGAATTTTTTTCAAGTGAGGGTCTAGGGTGCAAGTTTTAATCATTAATCTACCTAGTTCTAAAAGCAGACTTAAATTCCAAGTTGAACAACTTAAAAACTTTGGCCTTGATTATCAAGTAATTGAGGCAGTGGGCATTGATACTTTGCTAGAGTCAGATTATAAAGCTCTATCACAGACTTGGCAGCGCCCAATGAGAAATTCAGAAGTGGCTTGTTTTTTAAGTCATAAAAAAGCTTGGCAGTGTGTGTTTGAAAAAAATAAACCCTGTCTTATTATTGAAGATGATGCTTTGTTTTCTAGACATGTAGCGGAGATATTAGAAGAATTAGCCAGTATTTCTGATATTGATTTAGTTACTTTGGAGAATCGTAGTCGAAAAAAAATAGTTAGTAAGAAAGCTCTTTCTTTATGTTGTGACTCATTTCTGTATGAACTTTATCAAGACAGAACTGGAGCGGCAGCTTATGTACTTTGGCCTAAGTCAGCCAAAATTTTAATCGATAAAAGTGATAAAGGTAAAATAGGACTAGCGGATGCTTTTATCAGCTCAAGTTATGAATTAAAAGCATTTCAAGTAGAACCTGCTGCCATTGTTCAATTGGATCAATGTGCTCACTATGATCTAGAATGTGACATAGAAACACAATCGACTATTACGCCTGCTGCAACGCAGCACCCTATACCAGAGAATTTCTTATCAATTCTTAGATTTAAAATAAGACGAATTCAAGCGCAGTTAACAATGGGCTTTCGACAGATATCGGTATCGTACAAAAGCAGACGACGCTTCATAAAAATTAAAAAGCATGACTTTATACGATAATTAAATAAAGGGACTTAGCAAATATAATGAATGATTTAGAAAAGTACTTCGAGGCAAATACAGATAGATTAATCCACAAATGGCATCATTATTTTGAAATTTATGACCGACACTTTTCAAAATTCAGAGGTAAAGAAGTGCACATTGTAGAGTTCGGTACTTTTCAAGGTGGCTCATTACAAATGTGGAAAGATTACTTCGGAGAAAAGTGTAAAATTACCAGTATTGATATTAATCCTCATTGTAAAAAACTAGAAGAAGACCAGATTAAAGTCATTATCGGAGATCAGGATGATCGATCATTTTTAAAAAAATTAGCAGACGAGCTTCCAAAAATTGATATTTTAATTGATGATGGTGGTCATACTATGCAACAGCAAATTAATACGTTTGAAATGTTGTTTGATAGTATTGATGAAAATGGCGTTTACCTCATTGAAGATCTGCATACATCTTATTGGGCAGATTGGGATGGGGGTTATAAAAAGGATGATACCTTCATAGAATATAGCAAAAATTTTATTGATTACATCAATGCATGGCACTCTAAAAGTTCTACGTTAAAAGTAAGCTCGTTTACTAAATCAGTACATTCATTGCATTTTTATGACAGTATTTTGGCAATTGAAAAAAGAACAATCAGTAAACCCACGCATTCAAAAACAGGAACAGCATCTATTCCAGAAATTGATTTTAATAAATCATCGAATGTGGGATTTAAGCGTTTCAAAGAAAATCTTAAACGAAAAATCCGAGCAAATAAAAAATAATAGGATCAGGTTTTAGGCTTGTTTTAAACTATTATTGATCAGTTGTTTTAAGGTGTTCTTTGTACGGTATTTCTTAACTATATTGCTATCAATTTCTACCATGGGTGTTGCCATAAAGTTCTGCAGTGAATCAAAGTCGATTGAATGCTCATCTTCAATAATAAATATATTGTCACTATGGTAAATTTTAGAACTTTTTAAGTATTGATTATTGCTAAGTAATTTTTGTTTATAAACCAGTGCTTCAAGGGGACGTAAAGTCATACCTCTTTGATTGGATTGTACAATATCAATGATGCATTTAGCTTTTCTTTGAGACTGTAAGTAGTCAATATAGGAAACAGTTTGCTTGCCACTGCCTCGATTTTTATTGGGTATTTTTATATCAATGAATGTTTTATAAGCCAGTTTATTTGCTACTTTACTAAATTGGCTTAGAAAGTCTTTTCTTCCCTTATCCTGACCTATAAAAATGAAGTCTACTTCTTTCTTTGTTTCCTGCTTAAAGATAACTTTACTTATAAATTGATGATAGTACGTGAAGTTATACCGCTCACAATCATGTTTATCAAATGACCAGAAGGTATATCCAGCCTCTTGGAGTGAATGAATAAAAGGAAATATTTTAGTATTTTTGTTTACTATATTTCTCATTAAAATGCCTCCTATTAAGGTAGGCTTTTTTTCTAAAAGAAGCTTAAAAAATAAACGATTGTCTTGAAAAATAAAAATTGAATCTGGTTGTTCTTTTATTTTATCCATTATCATCTTACGGCACAGTATGTTTCTAAAGGGACGTGGTAACCAACGGAGCATTCTCTTTTTATGGATGATTTCTTTTGGATTAAAAACAGAAATGTGGTGAGTTTTGGTCTCTACCTTTGAAAAGAAATACTCTTCATAATCTGCCCAAAACCCGACCATAAATAGTGTTGGTTTAGACGTCATTAACGAATTCTGCTTATCGCAAAGAGTCCTATAAATAGGAATACCACTGAAGGAAGAAAAGCACTGGCTATCGGTGAAAATCCATTAACCACGCCCAAATCATTAATGGCTCGATTTATAAGATGAAAAACAATGCCGATAATAATACCAATAACAATTTTTGCACCAGCACCACCTCCTCGCGTTGAGCCAAACAAAAAGGGCATTGCTATAATGAGCATTACTATAGTGGAAAATGGTATAGCGAAGCGTTTCCAATAAATAATTTCATAGCGGTCAGTTTTTAAGTCATTTTCTTTTTGAAGCTTTATTATTTTATGTAAAGCAGAACTCGATAGTTGTTCAGGATCTACCGTTGCTACACTTAAAATATCGGGGTTAATGAAATCATTTTTAATCACGCTATCCTCGTGTCTTCTCTTTACTTGAGCCTCTTCAAAGGTGGTGCTCGTGAAGTCTTGAAAAACCCAGTTATTATCTGTTGCCGTGGCTTTTTTACTTGAAGAAAGGGACTCAAGAGCAGAATGATCTTTATTAAAAGTGTAGATTGAAATATCTGATAATTGCTTTTCAGATAACACTTTTCCAATATGCACGATGCTATTCTTCTCTTTTACCCATAAACCTTCACCACCCACTAAAACAATATTTTTATTTTTTAAATGTGCTTTAAAATTACGCGCATGTAAGTCTGTTGCAGGGACTATCCACTCACCGATAATAAATAGTACAATCACCAGTATTAATCCAAGTTTGATGACAGAGAAAATAATTTGTGAAATTGAAACACCTGCCGCCCGCATAGCGATAAATTCTGAATTTGCCGCAAGATTTCCGAGTCCGAGTAAAGTACCAATAAGTACTGCGTTTGGAAAAAACTCATAGAATCTTCCGGGTAGCGTGTAGACCATGTAAATAGCTGCTTGATAGGTGGTATATAAAGCGTTTGTTTTACCTGTTTCGGCAATGAAGGAGAAAAATGTACTTAAAATCACAAGCGCAACCCATGCAAGTAAAATACTCTGTAAAGTAGCGCCCCATAAATACTTATCTAAAATTTTCACTTTAGGTCACCGTATTGTTTTCTCACCAGCCAAAGAGACAGAAGTACAAAGATTAGGTGCGCCCACCAAAGCCCTAGCCAATTTGGGATTTGCTCATTTTCTATCATAGACTTTCCAGTGATAATCAAATTTGCATAAACTGCATAGAGTAAAATACCAATGGCTAGCTTGCCAAAGCGTCCTTGTCTTGGGGTTGTATGGCTTAATGGGAATGCTAATAAAGCCATTACAGGCGCGGAAAGAATAATAGCTATTCGCCAATGTACCTCTGCATGGCTTTCTGGATCATCACTTTTTAAAAGATCAAAGGTGGGTTCTGCTTCAAGATTTTTTGAACTCGTTATTTCAAGTGCGGGGATGTGTATTCCGTGTTCTTTGAATTTGAAAATGTTGTATTCGTTGCTTGTTCGATTATTATCGTAGCGACTACCATTTTCTATTTTAATGATCCGATCTCCCGTTTCAGGGGAAATATAAAGTAATGCCTGTTGTGCAGAGAGCAACATTTCAATATCGTCTTTGCTTTTTTCAGGTGCTTTCTTCGTATCATTGTTTTCCGATGTGTTTTTATTTTCTATGTGCATAAAGAAGCGTTTCATTACAACATTTTCTTCATCAATATCTTCTACAAAGAGTGTTATTTTTTTGCCTCCAGTATTAGTATGCATGAACTCACCAACGGGTATGCCTGAGGCTTCAGGACGTTGTTTGATTTCTGTTTTTATATCATCGCTAGTTTGCTCAAGAGTGGGGATGACGAAGAGGGTCAGAGCAGCCACAAGCAGGGTTAAAGGAGCAACAAAGAGAAAAATACCTTTATAAAACTGTTTTGGACCGATTCCTGAAGAGTGCATTGCTGACATTTCATGGTCACGATAAAAGCGCCCGAATGCGAGCATCATACCAATCAGTAATGCTATGGGTACTAGTTTAATCACACCATTAACTGAGCCAAGAAATACTAGTTTACTTAAAGAGTCTACAGGTAAACTACCACTACTAACCTTGCCAAGTAATCGGACAAAGGTATTACCAACGATGATTAAAAGTAATACCAGAAGTGTGGCAGAAAATGATGCCATTATTTCTCGTAATAAGTAACGCTGAATAATCATTCGCACTGATTTCCGTTTTCCGTTAATTTTTCTTTATAAAAGTCTTTGTTTTCAGAATCATAATATTTGTAACGCTTGTGAGTCCAAAGGTATTGATCTGGGAATTCTTGGGCAAATACTTCGATAATCTGGTTTAGCCTTTTAGTGTCTTTTAGCAGGTCTTTACTGGGGAAGTTATCCAGAGGAGCTAAAAAGCGAACGAGATAACCTTTTCTTTTTTCTTTTGCATCATAAAGCCGAACAAAGATACAGGGAATAACTTTAGCCCCAGTCATTTTTGCTAGTCTAGATGTGCCAGGATTTGTCGGTGTTTCAATACCAAAAAAAGGAACAAGGATGCTGCCTTTGCCGCGGAAATTTTGATCTGTCGCATACCAAGTAGGATGATGATTCTTAATGCTTCTGATCATTTCACGAATATTACTTTTTGGAATAGCTTTTCCATATTGTAACGCCCGTTGTTTTGCGACTAAGTATTCGATTAATGAATTTTGATGGGGGCGATAAGTGCAATGTAATGGCATATTTTGAGCGATGATTCGACCACCAATCTCAAGACTAGAAAAATGTGTTCCAACTAGAATCACATTATGGTCTTTAATTGTTTCTTCAAGGTGCTCAAGACCTTCAATATGTGTTAACTGTTTAATTTGTTTGTCACTGCCCCACCAGCCTAGTCCCGCTTCAATCAAGCCCCTTCCAAGCGTGATAAAGTGTTTTCGGTTAAGTGACTCAATTTCTATAGAGGAAAGCTCTGGAAAAGCAATTTTTAGATTGATGCAGCTAACTTTACGTCGAGACGAGAGGGCAAAGTAAAGGAGCTTTCCTAACATTTTTCCTATTGCCATTTGCCCACGCCACGGTAGAAAAACAATCAGGCGTAGAAGGAGAACACCAAACCAGGTAGGCCAGAAACGTGGGTGTAAAAACTGAGATGTCATGGTTAAAAAATGAGAAGTTTAATCTTGTAAAATATAGATAGTTCCGCAATAAGGACAAGTTGACTTGCCATTATTAGTTGACTCAATTGGGAGAAATACTTTTGGGTGTGCGCACCATAGTGCTGATACATTAGTGGGGCAATGCAAGGGAAGGTCTTGATGGGTGATCGTCACTTCATTGGTAATATTCAGTTTTTTGTAATCCGCTTCTTTGTTAGTATTTGTCTGAGACATATAATGTTCCTTAAATTTAGGTCGTTATTTTACAAAAGTAAGCCAATTTTTATATTTATCTACTTTCCCATGAACGACATCAAAATACAAAGTTTGTAATTTTTCTGTAATCGGGCCACGTGCGCCTGAGCCAATAGGGCGATTATCTAGCTCTCGAATCGGTGTAATTTCTGCGGCTGTTCCACTAAAGAATGCTTCATCTGCGATATAAACTTCATCACGAGTAATTCGCTTTTCAACGACTTCATAGTTTAGATCATTGGCAAAAGCCATTACTGTATTACGGGTAATGCCATTTAGAGCTGAGGTTAAATCAGGTGTGTAAATGATGTTATCTTTAATGACAAAGATGTTTTCTCCGCTACCCTCAGCAACAAAGCCTTCAACATCAAGCAACAATGCTTCATCATAGCCATCAGTAAGAGCTTCCTGTAAGGCTAACATTGAGTTGATATAGTGCCCATTAGCTTTAGCTTTACACATGCTGATATTGACATGATGGCGAGTAAAAGAAGAGGTTTTAATGCGGATGCCTTTTTCCATATTCTCTGCGCCCAGATAGGATCCCCATTCCCAGGCTGCAACAATGGTATGCGTTTTTAAATTGTCAGCGCGCAAGCCCATACCTTCTGAACCATAAAAACACATAGGGCGAAGGTAAGCTGAATCAAGATTGTTTTCACGAACAGAAGCAATTTGTGCTTTGCTAATTTCTTCCTTAGAAAAAGAAATGCTCATATTCATGATTTTAGCTGAATCGAATAAGCGATCTGTGTGTTCTTGCAAACGAAATATCGCGGGACCTTGGTCAGTGTGATAGGCACGAACACCTTCAAAAACACCCATTCCATAATGCAGAGTATGGGTTAGCACGTGTACATTAGCTTCACGCCAAGGCACCATTTCGCCATCAAACCAAATTAGACCATCACGATCAGACATCGACATTGTTAAACTCCTTAAAACCAAATCATATCTATCGGTTGAATATTACAGTTTTAGTGAGTTTTGGACAACTTAATCAGAGCCAGTAATCAGTATAGTGACTAAACAGTAGCTGAGGGGATATGGCACCCCCCCCTTTTTTGGATAATTGATGTTATTGAGAAGCTAATCGTAGTTTTTCAGGGTATTTAATGCCATTTTGTTTTAAGCGCTGGTATTCCGCATAAACTTTCTTTACATAGTTGCGGGTTTCTTTGAAGGGTGGAATACCATTGTATTTATTTACATTGCCAGGACCTGCGTTATAAGCAGCAATTGCAAACTTATAATTCCCATCAAATAATTCTAGCATTTGTGCGATATATTTTATTCCACCTTGAATATTATGTTCTGGATTCCATGGGTCTTTGATTCTTAAACCTAAAGCGGTTTGTGGCATAAGTTGCATTAAACCAATTGCACCAACTCTAGAATGAGCACCCTCATTAAAACAAGACTCTTGACGGACGATGGCGTGAATTAACTCTTCATCTACATTATAGATTCGTGAGTAAATTTGGATAGTATTTTTATAAATCCGTGCTTGTCTACTTAGGTGTGATGAGCTTCTACAGCCAACGATAATACCTGTGTCTCGTCCCTTTGCTTTTACTAGCTGTGCTGGCAAAGAACGTTTGCTGTAGTATTTTTTGGATAGTTTTCTTTTAGTTAATCTTCGTTTAGATTTTTTGTAGCTACGGTCTGACTTTTTCTTTGCTGAGTTGTAAGCGATATTCTTTTTCTTAGGACGTATACTAGATTTATAAGCACCTGACTTCTTTATTCTATAAATTTTAATCAGTTTATTGCCTGTACCTTTTAAGCGCTTACCCGTAAGCAGGGTTGATCCATCTTTGGTAATATATTTATACATGTCCGCATGTGATGCTGTAACACTCAATAAAATCGAGGCACACAGAAAAATACGAATCAATAAAGGGTTTGTGTATATCATTGATTTTTGGTCTTATTATTTATTATTAATTGACACTAAACTTCTAGTCGTATGCGAATAGTAGTTATATCCATCAAGAAAGTCTATATGATTAAGATAGATGGCTCTTGATTACTATGCCTCAATCTAGTTAATTTAACATTCTCGGAAGCGCCAGTGTGAATGGGTCAATAACAGCATCAAAATGATGACCATCATCAGCGACCATTTGATAAGTGCCTTGCATTGAGCCAACAGGTGTTTCCATCATGGTACCGCTAGAATATTGGAAAAATTCGCCAGGCTTGAGGTAAGGTTGTTCTCCAATAACTCCTTTTCCCTTAACCTCTTGAACGCGATTATTTGCATCGGTGATTATCCAATGTCTGCTAAGTAATTTAGCTGCAATATCCCCTTTGTTTTCAATCTTGATTGTGTAAGAGAAAACAAAGCGATCAGCATTGGGGTTAGATTCCGCTTCAATGAATTTTGTTGTGACGGATACTTTAATATTATAATTTTCTTCTTCGTTCATATGGGGTGTTGTTGGTTTAGAGTAGGATTACAAATAAACATTTGTAAATCATTAATATAGGACAGAAAACCCGTATAATCCAGTATTGCCTTAAATAAGAATGGATATGCTTTATCTACATGGAAGCTTTTAACTTCTCTACAATTGGAATAATCCATTCCTGCTATAAGGAGAAATTTGGTATTCCACGGCAGCCAGGGCTTGTGACTGAGGCTAACGCACAGCTTATTCTTGCAGATGATTTTTCTGAGGAAAGTATTCGTGGTTTACAGAGCTTTTCTCATTTATGGCTCAACTTTGTTTTTCATGGGCAGAAAAATGATGAATGGAAGGAGCTGGTTAGACCCCCGCGCTTAGGAGGGAATGCTAAAGTGGGTGTGTTCGCAACACGTTCAACTTTTAGACCAAACCCTATAGGTTTGTCAGTAGTTAAACTTGATGATATAGAGTTAAAGCAATCACAGGTTATTTTACACTTAAGTGGTTGTGATTTACTAGATGGGACGCCGGTTCTGGATATAAAACCTTATTTACCTTATGTTGATTTAATTCCTGATGCCAAGGGTGGTTTTGCACCTAACAAACCCGATAAAATACAAAAAATTGTGTTTACAGGTGAAGCTGACTTAGAGTGCCAACAGGCAAACCAACGACTCGGGCAGGATATCAAATCAGTCGTCATACAGATTTTACAATTAGATCCACGACCATCTTATCAACAGGGAAATAGTGGTGTTAGAGTCTATGCAATGAAACTTTATGACTTTGATCTGAAGTGGCAATACTGTGAAAATAAGCAGATTAAGGTGTTATGCCTTGAGGTGTTGAATGATTTGGGGAAACAATGAAATTAAGTAATCTTTGGGGGTACATAAAACCATTGACACTGTCACTTATCATGGTTCTATTGTTATGCAGTTTAACTGTGTTTGCAAAAGCAAAGGAAAAAGAAGAAAAACCTGGGCCCTCATTAGCTCAAACACACTACGATTCAAAACAAGAAAAAATGGTATTGCCTACATCAGTAACTACTTTACTAAAAAAATATAAGATCCCTAGTAATAATTTGAGTGTTTACATTCGTGATCTTAACGCGAAGACTCCACTACTAGAGCACAATGTTGATGCGTTACGAAAACCTGCATCAACGATGAAGATCCTGACTACCTATGCCGCATTAAAAGAGCTAGGTCCTAATTATTCATGGCGAACAGAAGTATGGCTTAGAGGGGAATTAAAAGATGGAGTTTTACTGGGAGATCTTATTATAAAAGGTTTTGGAGATCCCTTTCTTGTCTATGAAAATTACTGGAAATTAATCAAAACACTACAGGTTAAAGGCTTAAAAGAAATTCATGGTGATATAATCATCGATAACAGTTATTTTGATTTACCACCACATGATTCAGCCGCTTTTGATGGCAAGCCTTTTCGAATTTATAATGTTCAAGCATCTCCATTAATGTTTAATTTTCAGGCAACACGATTTTTATTTAAACCAGTGTTGAAAGAAAAACAAAAGAAGAGCAAGAAAAAACATCTGTTGGGTAAAGTCGACGTTATTCCATATCCAAAAATTAACAACTTCCGTTATGATAATAAGCTTAAATTAACAAATGGACGTTGTCGAAAATCACATTATCGACCCAAGTTTTCACGTAATGAAAAGGGTTTGCTAGTGATTAAGGGAAATTATTCACTAAAATGTAAGCAACAATTCATCTTGCGTGCTGTCTCAAACCCTGAACAGCACGCTTTTAATGCATTTAGAGATTTCTGGTTAGATTTAAATGGCACATTAACAGGTGGTCTAAAAAAAGGACGAGTTAGTGCTGGAGATGAACATTTTCATGTGTATAGTTCTCCAACACTTGGAGAGCAGATTCGTTTAATCAACAAATGGAGTAATAACGTAATGACAAAACAGTTATTACTAACATTAGGGGCTAAAAAATTTGGCGCACCTGCCAGCTTTAAAAAAGGCAGAGATGCCGTTTTACAGATCCTTCAAGAAAATAAAATTGATACCCAAGGAATTATTTTGGAGAATGGCTCTGGTTTATCAAGGCGTTCGATTATAAGCGCCAAACAAATGGGACAATTATTAGAAACAGCTTATCGTGATGCCTATATGCCTGAATTTATGTCTTCCTTGTCTTTGCCTGGAGTTGATGGAACGTTGGTAAACCGTTTTAGAAAAGATGATTTACGTGGTCGTAGTCATTTAAAAACAGGCACCCTTAATTATGTAACGGCGATAGCAGGCTATATGTTAAACAGACAAGGAAAAAGACTTGTAATCGTCGTGCAACATAATGGCAAAAAGACTGGCGCAGGGCGTGGGGTGAAAATCCAAAATGCCCTGTTACGATGGAGTTTTGAGCAGTGAGATATGCACTCCAACTAGTAATTGCTTTGCTGTTAAGTCTATCATTTTCAGTAAATGCAGAGCTCTCTAAAAAAGAGAAAGTCGCGGCGGCAGTATTAGCGGCAAGTAAAGTTAAAGCTAAGAATAAGGGGGCAGAAAATGAGAATAAAAATAAAAACGAACAACCTCGTTTAGCCTCAATAGATGTATCAGGTGTTGATAGCGAGTTAAAGAAAAATATAGAACTCCATATGCCTGTATCCATCCCAGAATGTAGTGCTGATCGTGGTGATATAAAACAATTTTTTAACAGCGTTAAAAAACACTTAAGAAAGGCATCTAGAGCATTGGGTTATTATGACTCAACTTTTCGCTCAGGTGGTTCAGTTGTTGATAATTGTTGGAAACTACGATTACGAATCACACCAGGTAGACCGACTAAAATCACCTCACAAAAAATTAACATAGTTGGGGAAGGTCGAAATGATCCTTTATTTAAGAAAATACTTGAAAAGCTACCTTATAAAAAAGGCGATGTTTTAAACCATAAGCATTATTCAGATTTCAAAACTCAACTGACAGAAGCTGCTGAGTCACTCGGTTATTTCGAGGCAGAGTTTGAAAAACATAGCATACAAGTTGATCCTTTGCGTTATCAGGCAAAAGTTGCACTTATACTTAATACTGGAAAACGTTATCGTTATGGCAAGGTTACAGTAGATCAAAAAATACTCTCTGATGTGGCTATTAAAAAGTATCTAATTATTAAAACGGGTGAGCCATATGCTACGGAAGATCTTATTAATCAACAGCAACTTTTGCAGCGAAGTGGCTTTTATAAACTCATTAAGGTAGAAGTATTACATCAGCAGGCAAAAAACTTTCAGATACCAGTTACTATTACATTGACATCAAAAAAACGAAATTCCTATAAGTTTAAGGTGGGATTTGGTTCTGATACAGGAGGACGTGTTTCTGCTGAAATGGATCGTCGTTGGACGGGCTCGAAGGGGAAACAGTTAAAAATTAAAGCACAATATGCACAAACGCTATCCGTACTTTCTTTGCAATTAGTTAGCCCACGAAAAAATCCAGAGGATAACTCACTGGTTTATAACATTGATTTTAAGAAAGACTCAAATGATGATGTTGTTAGCCGGAGTATTAATATCGGTGGTAAATTCACCCGCAAACTAGAGAGTGATTGGATTCAATCAGTTTCTATTGGAGCTTTGCTTGATAGAACTCAAGTAGACGGTGAAGAGGAAGTTCAGTCAGAGTTGCTCGTTTTTGGTGTGGGTTTAGAGAAAGTAAAAGCAGATAATTTAATCTATCCAACCAATGGTTGGCGTTTAAAGTTTGGCCTAACTTTGGCAGCTAAAGCTTTATTAAGTGATCAGGATGTTTTGCAGTTTAAGGCATTTGGTAAACATGTTAATAAGTTTGGGAAAGGCAGGTTGTTTAGTCGTTTTGAAATAGGTAGCACATTGGTAGAAGATGGAGATAGATTACCTAAAAGTCTACGCTTCTTTACTGGAGGAGGTACTAGCGTGCGAGGCTATTCCTTTGAAAGTTTAAGTGAAGAGAATTCTTCAGGAAAAGCTAAAGGCGCTAAAAATATACTGGTATTAAGTCTTGAGTATCAACACCCTATTACTGAGCAGTGGAGTGCAGCAGCTTTTGTCGATACAGGAAATGCCTTTGACGACTGGAATGATTATGATCTAAAAGTAGGTGTGGGTTTAGGTGCTCGCTGGCGTTCCCCAGTTGGCCCCGTTAGGATAGATATCGGCTTCCCTAAAGATGATTTCAAGAGACCACAATTACACTTGAGTATTGGGTCTGATTTGTGAGAAAACACTTAAACTCTTATCTTTTTTCTCCACTTGCTTGGCTATTAGGAATGTTACTGATTGCCTTGTTAATTATTGTATTAATGTTAGTCACTCCTTTTGGTGTGAAGATGTTAGCTTCAGCTGCGGACAGCTCTTTAAAGCAATTAACGATTAAAGGTGTTTCAGGGAGTTTGCTTACAGGTTTACATATTGACAAAATTAGTTGGAGTGATGGTGATAGTTTAACACTTGAAAATGTTGATCTGGATTTGCAACAATATAATACTAGTAAAAGTAGACTCGTTGCGAAAAATATTGGAGCTGGAAGTTTAACTATTAATCTTGCGGGAAATAAAGAAAAAGGTGGTGATATAACATCCTTGCCAAATTTTGGATTACCTCTCAATCTAAATGCACATTTAATCCATCTTGATTCTTTGCGGATCACAAAAAATATACCCGATGATCCACAGAGTCAGACCTTGCTTTTTCACGTTAAAAATATCCAGTTAATTAAAGTGACTATCAATGATGGTTACTTACGATATAGAAAGCTTTTAGGTAATCCAATAATAATGGGGGAGCCATTAAAGATTAATGTATCTGAGGGGAGGCTCAATATGAACCAGCCTCATGATATAAAAACAAGTGGGAACCTTTCTTTCAAACAAAAAGATGTTGGTGAAATAGATGGAAATATTCAACTGGCTGGAACACTAACTAATTATAATTTCGAAGGTGAAGTAAGCCACCAGCATGAAAAATTAGGTAAGCAGAAAATTAATTTTCTTGGGCAAGGTGATTATAAACGTATTCATCTAGAAAAAGTTAAGCTCGATAGCCCGCACGGCGAAATTGATGTAAAAGGTAGACTACTTTGGAGTCCAGAATTACGCTGGGCACTTTTAGTTGACGGCAAAAAACTAAGTACCAAGAAATTCTTGCCTGCTTGGCCTGCGGATGTTGATGGTCAAATGCGCTTAAGCGGTACGATGATCGATGGACGATTAGAAAATCACATTAATATTTTAAAGCTTGAAGGTAAAATACGTGAATACGAATTAACACTTGAGGGGAAGGTCCATCAGCGAGGTAGTGTACTAACCACAGAAGACCTCAATTTAAAGTTAGGTGATAATCAGCTCCAACTGACGGGAAGAGCAACCGAACCCTATGATTTAAAATGGCAATTAGATGCTGATGATATTGCTCAAGCACTTCCTCATAATATGAGAAACCTTAAATTATCAGGAAGTTTAAAGGGCAGTGGTGAGCTGAAAGGGACAAGCAAAAAACCTCAGTTTAAAGTTAAGTTGGTCGCCGATAGATTGGTTTATAATGAGTTCAAGCAGGGTAAAGATTCCATCACTCTAGAAGGTGGAGCTGCACTAGTTGACGGTAAAACGGTACTTAAGGATTTGATCCTAAAATCGGGAAATAATGCCATTCGTGCAACAGGGAAAGCTAGTGAACCCTTCAATATTAAATGGCAAATTAATGCAAATAAACTGGAACAATTGTCACCTCAATTAGCGGGTCAAATTAAAGGCACAGGGATATTTACAGGCACCCTAAAAAAACCGCAGTTTAGTATTAAATTACAAGCAAACCAGCTGGGCTTTAACGACTTTAAGCAGGGAAAAGAAACCATTTCGCTTGAAGGTGGAGTCACGTTTGACAATAGAGTTATTCAGTTGAATAAACTGATTGCTAAAAGTGCCAGCAATGAAATAGAAGTTAGCGGGCAAGCAAGTGAACCGCTTAAGTTAGATGTAAAAATTAACGCACAAAATCTCACACAGGTTTCACCTGATATGGGCGGTCGAATCAAAGGTCAAGGACAGGTTATTGGGAGTTATAAATCTCCCATTATTAAAGCCAATATCAGTGCTTCAAACTTGCGCTATAAAAAGACACAACTGGCACAGTCTGAGCTACATATAAAAGGTGAAGTGCAACTGGTCGATGGCGTGCCAATGGTGAAAGAACTTAGCTCTCAAATTGGTAATAATCGCGTCAATATATCAGGCCGTGCTAGCAGTCCATTTGATTTAACTTGGGATATAGATGGTAAAAATCTAAAACAATTAATGCCTGAGTTATCTGGACAGTTGATAGCAAAAGGTAAATTACAAGGCACGATTGATAACCCTATTATCAATGCCAAAGTCAACGCCAAAGGTTTACACTTTAAAGATTTTCATTTAGGTTCAGCGGATATTACGGCTACCACTAAGAATGGCAATTACAATATTAAGGGTGACTTAAAGAAGTTTAAAACTGCAGATCAAAAAATCACAAAAGCTAAGTTTGGTTTAAATGGACGCATAGAAAATCATACCATTAGCATTTCCGCTGACCATGAACAGGTAAAGCTACAATTAAAAGCAAATGGTGGTTGGCGTAATAAGCAATGGAAAGGGGTTGTACAAAAACTAATCGCTGCTGATACTGCTGCGGGTGACTGGAGAATGCAAAAACCCACGCCACTAACTTTGTCTGAAAAAGGTTTTAGTAGTTCGAAGTTTTGTTTTTCAAGCAAGGAGACTCAGTTTTGTTCAGAAGCTAGTTGGTCTAAGGTAGCGGGTATTAAAGCTAAAGGCACTCTAAACAAAACCCCGCTTTCAATGTTAAAGCGTTGGTTGCCAGAGGGCATGGTATTAAATGGGACTGTAAATGGTAGCTACGATATTAAGCAGAATAATGGTAAGCCAAAGGGTAG
>VAPK010194370.1_pt1 | contig 30026 bp, 29 predicted proteins | sample 3395031 | NCBI WGS metagenome assembly VAPK01 (sample SAMN08290443, study PRJNA428436) | hydrothermal vent metagenome | isolation source: Deep-sea hydrothermal vent chimney 1 | place: Pacific Ocean: Juan De Fuca Ridge
AAATTGTTCACTGATTTGTGCAAAAACATCTGCCCAACCATGTTCGCCGTCAGCAAGGTCTAAATAGGCGCTGCGACCAATATCCACATAATAACTCACACGTACATGACGGTGTTTTGCATGTTGCGGAAATAAGCCGGCGTACAATAAACACTGGTCAGCCAGATCACGTAATTGAATCTGGCGTACCTGACCCTGTTCATGTTGTGCCAGCATATAATCAATGGCAAAAATACGCGCCGCAATTTCCGGGCGTTGAGTATAGTTAATCAGAGTATGGACGAGGTAACTCTCTAGTGGTGTGTCGAGTTGAATACCGTTTGCCGACTGTGCATCGGTAATTAAATCGTGCCATTGTGCGGTAATTCCTGAACGTTGACTTATAGACATACAATATCGACCTTCTTCAATCACTTAACACTATCAGCGGCTAAAAATTCGTAGACTTGAATGAATTTTTGACTAAAATGAATTGAAAAGGAAATTTAACATGTATTTTAGGAATGCAATAAGTTACACGCTATTTTTTTTAACGCCTGCTTTATTGTTAGGATGCGACTCCGAACAACCTGCCAACCCAGAAAGTCATATTGCCGTTGGTACCCGCCTTGTCGCACTTCCTGTCAACAAAGACAATCAAATACTGTTACCGGATAGCGGTTTATACGAAGGTGATTATTTAAACAAAGCCTTTCATGGTAACGGTCAATTAGTCTGGCGTAATGGCAATGTTTATACTGGCGAATTTTACAAAGGCTTAATGCACGGTCAGGGAAAGATGAAACTTAATATGGGCGACATTTATGTTGGCGGTTTTAAAGACGGTGAATGGAGCGGATATGGGCAAATAAAGTATGCCGATGGTGACCGATACGAGGGGCAATTCAAGCACAGCATGTTTAATGGTGAAGGCCATTATAAATATGCCAATGGTGATGTGTTTGTTGGTGAATTTAAAAATAACAGAGCGAACGGTAAAGTCACCATCAGCTATCACAACCAGGCAACCTATATAGGTGATGTTAAAAACTGGAACATGGATGGCAAGGGCGTTTACACATCAAAAAGAGGAACCGTCTATTCAGGGCAATTTGTTAACGATGCACAACAAGGTCAAGGTACCGTTAAGTTTGTATCAGGAGCGACCTATACAGGTGAAATAGAAAATTGGGTCGGCAACGGTCAAGGATTGTATGTAAGTAAAAAAGGCAATCGCTACGAAGGCCATTTTGTTAATGGTGAGTACAATGGCAAAGGTATTCTAAAATATAAAAGCGGCAATGTTTATCGTGGTGAATTTAAAGATGGAATATTCCATGGAAAAGGAATTTTTACTCGCGCAAAACCTAACGGAAGAAAAAAACAACTTAAGGGCTGGTGGCAATACGGTGAATATGCCGGTTTAAGCAAACCGAAAAAATCGACTGCCAATAAAAAAACAAAAAAGAAACGCTTAAATGCTGAAAAAATTTATTATAGCCAAGCTGAATTATTAAAAGCCTCCTTATCAAAATTAAAACCGTCCATTGCAGATAAACCAGACCTTTATATGATTAGTTTTGCATCCTATGGGTATCAAGATGTTTTTATGAAAGAAGCCGAATTCTCAACTCATTTGTTCGATAAAAAATTAGGGACTAAAGGCCGTTCATTAATGTTAATCAATAACCCAAAACTAGCCACTGCCACGCCGCTAGCCTCTGTTACCAACCTGGAACGTAGCCTAAAGTATATTGGAAACATTATGGATAAAGATGAAGATATTCTGTTCTTATTTTTAACCAGTCACAGTTCAAAAAAACATGTATTAAGCGTGTCACTCCGTGGTGTACCATTAAATAATTTACCGGCAAAAAAATTGGCGAGCATGTTAAAAAATAGCGGCATAAAATGGAAAGTGATTGTGGTATCGTCCTGTTATTCGGGTGGATTTATTAACGCTTTAAAAGACCAAAATACCTTAATAATGACGGCAGCAAAATCTGATCATGTTTCATTTGGCTGCTCTAATGACGCCGATTTTACTTATTTTGGACGAGCCTTATTTGAAAAATCGATTCCCACTGAAAAAACATTTATTCAAGCATTTACAAAAGCAAAAAAAATTATTACGCAATGGGAAAATAAAGATAAATACGACCATTCTCAGCCACAGTTATGGACAACAACAAAAATTGAAACCCAGCTTGCCAGTTGGCGAAAAAATTTAGGAAGTAGTTATATATCGTCAACGGTTTTGAGTCAGAGGCAGGCGGCTGGGGAAATTAGATCACCCCCCCTAAATACAAATTAAATAATTTTTTGTTATAACTGTATCCAGATTAAAGACTAAATTAAAGGAATACATAATAATGGAAAATGTTGTGTTTGTTCATGGCTTGTGGATGCTAGGTGTTGATATGACCATATTACGCAAGCGCATTCGGCAATGTGGTTTTAAGGTTCATCAATTTAGCTATTCAACGGTAAGAAAAAGTCCAGTAGAGAGCGCGGCTGAACTTCAGGCTTATATTCAAAAAATAGATGCCGAACCACTGCATTTTGTTGCACATAGTTTAGGTGGTTTGATTGTACGCCATTTATTCCATCTTTATCCTGAGCAACGTGGTGGCAATGTATTAACATTAGGTACTCCGCACGCTGGCAGTCGGGTCGCAGAACAACTGACACATTCCCGTTGGGGTCGTTTTATACTCGGTAAGAGTGTATGTCAGGGTTTGTTGGGCGATGTACCACAGTGGCAAGCCACAAACCCATTAGGAGTGATTGCGGGTGTCCGGCAAATGGGAATTGGGCAGTTACTTGCTCATTTTAGTGGTGAAAATGATGGCACGGTTGCGGTGGATGAAACAGCATTAGCAGGGACAGCCGATCATCTTACGATGGCTTGTTCGCATATGGGTTTAATTTATAACAAAGCGGTTGCTAAGCAGGCTTGTATTTTTCTTAAGCAGGGGCATTTTTTACATTAATGTCCTATTTAACCTCTACTTCCTGATTATAACTTTTCTTCTTTCGCAATACGCGAAACCTTCCAAGGGTTCCATTTGTCGTAGTAGGATGCACCGTGGATAAATTCCATTATATAAGCATAAGTTTCGAACGATTCGTAGGAACAGTCCGGTATACAAAGGAAGCTATAGAAAAATCAGGTCATCATACTCGGATTAAAAAAGTCCGGTATGCTAGTGGTGCTCAAATCAAACTTCAAACTCGCAGGCTGCGTATCTACATTCAAGAAACCTCGCATTGCCGTCATCACATGCTTGGGCTCAATGGATGTGCCGGCCGTGTTTTGTTTTAAGTTATTAAAATCAATTTTCTGGGCAAAATGCGAACTATCGGTTGCACCCACCACACGATTTCCCCAAGTCGGGTTATTGGCCATAATAACGCTGCTAGTAATACTCCAATGGTCTTTACCATTGCCACTATTATAGTGATTGGTGCGACCAAAGTCTGATGCCAACATAACCACCAAACGATCGGCTAAATTATATTGTGCCGCCATATACCAGAGTAAATCCACGGTTGTTGTTAAATTAGTCAATGCCGAGGCATGACGAACATCATGATTACCATGTGTATCAAAACCGGATACCTCAATATCGGCAGTCAAGCTGATACCGGCTTTAAAAGCCGCCATGGTACTAATTGCTTGCCCATAATAGCGGTTATTAGGATTTAACCCTTTAGTATCGGCTGCTTCGAGCAGATTGATAAAGTTTTCAAAGCTACCATCGGAATAGGTAGCCGCAAGATAGTTCTGGTATTGCCGACGTTGCTTAGGCATTTGCTGCATATCGTTCGTGCGCACGCTACCCTGATTTTGTCGATACTGACGTAACAAGGCCAGTTCATCACTTTGCAGATAAACATCGGTTCGGCCAGTACGGTAACGGTTAGGGAGAGCCAGTTTTTTAAGACGATCAAGTTGACTCCGGCTCGCCATGGACGATGGTGTCAGCAATTTGCCACTATTAGGCCGAGAGTTTCCGGCTAACCAAGGCATAAGTTGCTGTGCTTTATTACTGGCGGCGAACAGTGCGGCTAAAGAAGGAAAACCACTTTTCATAATACCGGTCATATTATTGAGCGTACCGGTACTGTGGCCATTGGATTTAACATCGATACCGTTAACCACCAACATTTTCTGATAGTGTGCTTTGAAAAACGCATCATTGTCTGCAAAAGGAGCGTAATTGATATTGCCGACGGTTTGAGTACTGCCCGTTGTTGCCCAATTATTAATCATTTTTTTACCGGCAACGTTCATTTTCGGGTCGCAAAAACTGGTGGGATCCCAGCCGCCACGAGCAAAAACAGTAACCACTAACTTACCCTGGTAGTTATTCGCTGCTCTTAATAAGCCGGGGACACTGGCAAACAAACTCGCTGCTGCCGTCATTTTTAAAAAATCTCTTCTTTTCATGGCAATTCTCGCTTATTCGTATAGGTAGTCAGGATCAGTCATCATCGCAATGATAATGCCGCGCCAAGGTGATAAGACAAAACTCGGATCATTCAATGACCCTTTGTCTCGACGATTGTCACAGCGACTGTTTTCATTAATGCGTGTGCTGCCCCCTAGGTTAATACGTGCCTGACGTAAATCTAGGAATAACTGATAGGTTTGACTCACTTCGGTTGAATCAATCGCTACCAATCGGCTTAACATCCGTTCATAAAGCACCACAATCTGTTTTTTGATAGCCGTTGCATCGAGTGTGTTATTTTCAACTTCCGTAAATAAGCGCCGCTGACTTTGTGGCACACTAAAATCCAATAACACCGCAGCGCAACCCAAATTATAAGCTTGACGTTCAGCCACACGATACATCATCGATGTCATATCAGTTGCACGTTTTTCAATGGTGGTATCATTTTTACCGCCATATAAGAGGTTATAGCTATTTTCCAGATTTGGATTTGTTCCACCCCAAACAAGACCGGTCAACGATTCAGTTTTTTGTTTTAACTCATAACCACTGAGTAAACGCCGCCCGCCCATATTGATGCTTAATAAACTGTCCGCCATCGTCACATCCGTTTTCTTACTTGCGCGGAAAGTATCCGTCATCATCATGTCAGCTAATAGCTGTTTAAGATTCAGATTTGGGCGGAACTTGTCTGCCAGTTTATTAATAAGTGCCGTTTGCGCATCCAGTTGATTACGTGGCGCGCTTTCGTTTAAGACGTCTTCTCCAAAGACTGCAAACCACCAGAATTTTACTGCTCCCGTGGCAAAGCGATTATCTTCAACGATGCGTTGAGCTAACCATTGCAGCGGATCAGCACCAGCAGGTGTCAGAGCGCTACCATATCCAGCTAAGCGCATATTTTGATACCAGTCCACGCCACGGTTACGGCTACGATAGCGCCTATCCAGTGAATCCGTTCCGTTGGCTTTATAGCCCACACGTTCATGGAAATATTTAAAAGTACCGGCAATGGGATCCATAATTTTATGACAAACCGTACAAGCCGGGTTGTTCATGGTTGGATTTATTTGATCGGCTACATCAGAAATACTCAATGCACGCGTTGCTGACTTTTGAATATCAAAACCTAAAAAATGCAGCATGGTATAACGAGCACGAGCACGATTACGGTTGGTGGCCGTGGTGTTATATTTACTTAGATAAGACCACGTTGATAACACACCGGCATGAGGAAAACTCGTAATACGCGTTGCACCCGTTGCATCTTTGTAAAAAGTTGAGTTTGTTTTTACATCCTGGCCTTTGTTTTGTGCTTCACGCCATTCGCCCGCAGCCAGATTTAAACCAGTATTATATGATTCATCCGTGTACTGGCTCACCATGGTGTAATTGGCCGTTAGAATTTCGCTGTAAGGACGATCCTTTGTCACCACATTGGCAATAATTTCCAACGGTTCCTCAGCAAGATCTCCGCGCACTTTAGTCAAACTGTCATTCTTATTCGGCAGATAATATTTTTTATAAAAAGCCACACCGCTACTACTAGCCTTAAGATGACGGCTATTAAGACGCGCATCGGCACCGTTTTTAATAAAGTCACGAAAACCATTCCCCTTCATCAAGGCAAGTATTTCTGTTCGTAAGGTTGCATCACTGGCATTTTTCAAACTAAGTAACTTACTTTGGCTTGGAATAGAACCAGTAAGGTATAAAGCGGCACGTCGGTAAGTTTGCGAAGCTGACTCTTTCGTAAAGGCAAGTTTATTGGTATTACCTGATTGTTGAGATGAGTCTAATAAAACTAACAGTTGTTCAAGATTAAGATAGGACTGACTACTTCGGCTACCAAAGACGGCACCACCAGCATGAAATGGTTTACCAACTGTTTTAGCCAGCAATGCACTTCGGCCAAATGTACTTGAATACTTTTTAAGGGCATCAATGGTAAAACTGTCTTTATTCGGATCAAGAATTAAATTTGTTCCTGCTGCAATCCCACCAACCACATGACAACCAAAGCAAGCTTTCAAATCAGGCTTGACCTTGCTAAAGGCATCGGTAATGGTTTTTGAGTTAGTGTTTTGACTCGGTGGCGTTGTTGAAGTAGAGCTATTATTACTGCCGGTGCTACTTCCAGAACCTGTAACACCACCGGTTCCTTCTCCGCCCCCGCAGGCTGTTAATGTTAATGCCACCGCATTAAGAACAAAAAATCGCGTAACGAAATTCATATTTTCCCCTTATTCTTAAACTTTAATTATGTAAGACAATGTAATCCGTTACTGTTGTTCATTATATTTTTAATTGTGAAAAATTTTAGAATGTAATAAAAAAAATTTCAGATAACTGGTTCACCAAAACGATGAATAGTATTTTTTCTAATATTTAAGCCATCCCTATTAAAAAATGCATTTATTTTATTATCAAAAACAATATGTTGTAGCCTACTAGCCTTTTAAAAATTAAAGAAATAGCTCAATAGAGTTCACACTTCAAGTAATAAGTGTTGAAATTGTCCATCTTGTAACCATTTGCGACCTTGTTCTGCACCTAACAACATGGCAGTGGTAGTAGCTGTACCTGCAACCAGACAACTCGGTGCCTGCACACTAACCCCGGCCACGCTATTTTCTGGCCAACCGGTTTTAGGGTTCAATATATGGCAGTAGCGTTTGCCGTCGACCATCATAAAGCGTTCATAATTGCCACTACTGGCAACCCCACCCTCAAATACGTCAATGGTTGCAATCGCAGTCTGTGGGTTTTCGGGATTGCGAACCCCTATTTTCCAAGCTGAGCCATCAGGATGAGGGCCAACGATACTAATGTCACCGGCAAGTTCCACTAAACCATGTTGCACCCCCTGTACGCGTAAAATCGAAGCGATGGCATCGGCCGCGTACTCTTTAACAACGCCACCAAAATCAACTTCCATGCCCAATGGCATTTTTATTAGCGGAGCTTGCCATAAAAGTTTTTGCCAACCCACGTTATCCAGTAATTCTTCAATTAACTTTTTATCCGGCAGGTGGCTTGACTTAAAGTCCCACGCTTTACGTAAAATACCGGAGGTAATATCGAACAAGCCATCGCTTTGCTGCCAAGCAATGTGCGCATAGTTGAGCAAGGCGGCTGTTTCATCATCAACCTGAATGCCTTTGTGTTGGCCTGCTGAATGGTTAATCGCCGTGGTTACGCTGTCGTCACGGTAACGGGAATATTTTTTTTCTAACCGGTAAGCTTCCTTTTCGGCAAGTTGCAACAACAAGTGTTTATTTGCGGGATCTAAATAGAGTTGCAGCTCAGCGGGCCCACCCATAACGTTAAAGCCGTGTGTTATCCGTTCAAGTGACATAGGCACCTTAAAGGTTGACTAAAGGTTATAAACTTAAGGGGTAGTATTACTATCTAGAATTTAATATCAAAGCCCGCCGTGATCAACGTAAAACTAACCAGGCCAGGATTTTCCACTGCTACTTTTTCCAAAGAGTAACTGGCATCGGCTTCATAGCGTTCAATTTTAGCGGTGTATGACCAACTCTTAAATTTATGCACTAACTGTAAACCAACAGCGATCGCACCATAAGGCGAAAGACGATAGTCACTGGAATAATAGGGGTTGGTATTAGCAACCACTTTATAGGGTTCATAAAAACTGGCTTCTGTTTGCGAGTAATAACGGATAGAAGGAATCAACTGAAACCGACTGGTTACGTTTTTATACCATGCCAACGAGATGGTATGCGAGGTCACATCCCAGTCGTCCCAATAATAACGATAGTCGAGATGTATCGCACCGTGACTCTTAGGGTAAAAACTACGATAACGCACCACGGCTGCCGCACGTGTGCGACTATCGGGACGCGCATCTGCTGTTTTGTAAGGGTCGCTCAGATAACCTTTATCTTGAGATAATTCCAGACCAAATTGGATCAAATTAGTTTTACTTAATATTTGCGAAAAACCTAAACTGACTCCGGTTGTATTCTTACTCGCACTTTGAATACGCCCGAATAAAGTAGCATCCGTCGGTGTTATTTTATCGTCAGAACGACTGACAGCAAACTGAATGGCTGAATTTTTTTGGTTAAATTCCCACTCCCAACCCGCACCATAATAAGTTGCTGCATAATCATTTTCATCGGACTGACCAAGGGTAAGGCTAGTTGTGACACTACTGCCATAATGAGAAACATTGGCTCTAACGTCATCACGTTCTTCTAAGATACTTGCGCCACTCATAACAAGTTGCGGGTTGCCGCTTCCATCAGACCGCGTGCCTAAGGAGGATGCACCACTCATGCTTTCGGTAAGAATATCCAGACTCACACTGAAATTTTTCCCCACCGGAGACAACAACCGAAATTGTTGCGTATCAATGCTATAACGTTTTGTCGAACCGGTTGCAACGAGTGCGCTTGGCACATCATCTTCCTGATAAGAGCTATATCGGTAGCCAATTTCAGCTTCAGTTGGAGCCGTAGCTGCCGCAGATTGAAAAGCCGGAAGTGCTAAAGCACTTGCCGTTAAAACGGCTAATGTTGTTTTATTATTTTTATGGCTGGACTGTCTCATTATACTTCTTCTTAAAAAAATTATTAATTACAGCCGCAGCCACCACCGACAACCATCGAGCCGCCGTTACTTCCTTCCTTACTAAAATAAACATGCTTCGATAAAGCGAAACCCTGTGCATCACTGATCCATTGCATTTCAGGTTTAGCTAAAGTGCCACGTTCCCATGGCTGAATCGTTGTGCCACAAGCCGATACCGCGACAAGACTTAATAACAAACTTAAACGTATTATCATTGTCACCGCTCCTTATTCAGAAAGTAATTTTTTAATTTTTTTCATTAATAACTGGTCATCACCTTTACGAAAACCCTGATGAACATAACGCATCATACCAAAACGATCCAAAAGATAGCCGGTCGGCATAACGCTTACACCAAACTGTTTAGGCGTTGCACCGGTGGTATCGTGTAACACCGTGTAATTCACCGGATAATCTTTGAGGAACCGCCTGGCATCATCTACCTGCTCATCTAGATTGACCGCTAGGATCGTAAAGCCTTTACGAGACATTTTATTATACAGCACATTAAATTTTGGCATTGACTGCCGACAAGGGCCACACCATGATGCCCAAAAATCAACATAAACCACTTTGCCACGAAACTGGGACAGTTTTATTTTTTTGCCAGATTTTAATTCCGGTAAATTAAAATGAGGGTATGCTCCCTTTGCTGCATACATTGAAGTGCTATAAGCCAGCAGTAACAATATAAAAGGTATACTTATTATTTGCCGCATCTTGTTTCTCCAAAAAAAACATTCTGTAAGTCATACTGAAAAATTAAAGTAACAAACTAACCTTGCACAATACAAAATTAAAACTAAAAAAAACACTTTGTATTTCACATTAAATGATATTGATATAATAAAATGACTACCCGATTTTTCGCACAGCCCAAAAGCGGGATAATATTGTTTCAGGTATAATACCCGTCCAAATAATTATTTTATGTTCTACGGATAAAAATTAATGACTTTTCAACAACTTATAATGTCCTTGCAGCAATATTGGGCCGATCAGGGCTGTGTAGTTTTGCAACCCTACGATATGCAAATGGGCGCAGGGACTTTTCACCCGGCCACTTTCTTGCGTGCCATCGGTCCTGAACCGTGGAATACCGCTTATGTACAACCTTGCCGTCGACCCACCGATGGCCGCTATGGTGAAAATCCCAATCGTTTACAGCATTATTATCAATTTCAGGTGATGTTAAAGCCGTCACCTAAAAATATTCAGGACTTGTATCTGGGTTCGCTAAAAATGTTGGGGATTGATACGTTGGTACATGATATTCGTTTTGTCGAAGACAACTGGGAGTCTCCTACGTTGGGTGCATGGGGCCTCGGTTGGGAAGTCTGGCTAAACGGTATGGAAGTCACTCAGTTTACTTATTTCCAACAAGTGGGCGGTCTGGAATGTAAACCGGTTACCGGTGAAATTACCTACGGTTTGGAACGCATTGCAATGTACTTACAAGGTGTTAAAAGTTTATTTGATCTGGTTTGGACAGAAGGCCCACAAGGCGTAGTGACTTACGGTGACGTATTCCACCAAAATGAAGTGGAGCAGTCTGCTTATAACTTTGAACATGCCCATGTTGACGCATTATTTAAACAGTTCGATGAGTGTGAAACACAAAGCCAATCTTTAATCGAAAAAGACTTACCCTTACCGGCCTACGAGCAAATGCTAACCGCTTCGCATACTTTTAATTTACTCGATGCACGTCATGCGATTTCTGTAACTGAACGGCAACGTTTTATATTACGTATCCGAAATTTATCCCGCGCAGTCGCCGAAGCCTATCATGCGCGCCGGGAAGAACTTGGGTTTCCACTTTGCAATAACAGTAGCAATAAAAAGGCACAAGCAAAATGAAAACAGCCGATCTACTAATAGAAATTGGAACCGAAGAGTTGCCACCGACAGCTCTGTTAAATTTGTCTAATGCGTTTACAAAAAATATCAGTCAGGGGTTAAGCGATGCTGACTTAAAATATGGAAACGTACATGCCTATGCAACACCACGTCGTTTAGCACTCTGGATAGAATCGCTTGAAGTAAAACAAGCCGATAAAGAAGTTGAAAAACGTGGCCCAGCATTAAAAGCCGCTTACGATACTGACGGCAACCCAACCAAAGCCGTACAGGGTTTTGCAAAATCGTGTGGCGTTAATGTTGCTGATTTAGAGCAACTGGAAACGGATAAAGGTACTTGGTTAATGTACCGCGCCCAACAAACAGGCAAACAAACACAACTGTTGCTAAACCCTATTATTAAAACCGCATTGGATAAACTACCTATCGCAAAAAGAATGCGTTGGGGGGATTTAGACGCGCAGTTTGTGCGTCCAGTTCAATGGGTAATGGTATTGTTTAATAACAATGTAGTTGACGGTGATATTTTATCGGTTGCCTCAGCTAACCAAACTTATGGCCACCGTTTTCATGCCCCCGCAGCTATCACCATTAACAAGGCTGCCGAATATGAAACCTTATTAAAAGAAAAAGGTAAGGTCATTGCCGATTTTAATACCCGTAAAGAAATAATTCGTAAGCAAATTAAAGCTCTTGCTACACAATCAAAAGCCACCGCAGTGATCGATGAAAGCCTATTGGACGAAGTGACGGCAATGGTCGAATGGCCAGTTGCTATCAAAGGTAATTTTGAAGAACGTTTTTTAGAGGTGCCACAAGAAGCGCTTATTTATACCATGAAATTAAACCAGAAGTATTTTCATTTAGAAGATGCGAACGGTCAATTGATGCCGCACTTTATTACTATTTGTAATATTGAAAGCAAAGATCCCAAACAGGTCCGTGAAGGCAATGAACGTGTGATCCGACCACGTTTTGCCGATGCTGAATTTTTCTGGAATCAGGATCGTAAAGTTAAACTCGAGTCACAGTTAGAGCGTTTAAAAACGGTTGTTTTTCAAAAACAACTCGGCACGCTTTATGATAAAACCCAACGAATTAAAACCTTAGCCGCTTGGATTGCAGCACAACTAGGAAAAAATGAAGACTTGGCTCAACGTGCTGCCGAATTGTGTAAATGTGACCTGCTGACCGACATGGTGGGTGAGCTGCCTAGTTTACAAGGAGTAATGGGGCGTTATTATGCACAACATGATGGTGAAGAGGCACAAGTAGCAGAGGCACTGGACGATTATTACAAGCCACGTTTTGCCGGTGATACCTTGCCTGCAAACTATGTAAGCCAATCCATTGCACTGGCAGACAGAGTGGACACCTTAATAGGTATTTTTGCTATCGGCCAAATTCCAACAGGAGTAAAAGATCCCTTCGCATTACGGCGTGCCGCCTTAGGTGTGCTTAGAATATTGATAGAAAAAAATCTGGATATCGACTTAAAAGAATTATTAACACAAGCCGCAGTAAATTTTGATGAAAAATTAGAAGCGCAAAAAGCCATTCCACTGGTCTTTGATTATTGTCTGGACAGATTAAGTGCTTATTATAGCGATCAAAATATTGATGTCGATGTGATTCAGTCTGTGCTTGCGATTAAGCCGACTAAGCCAGTAGATTTGAACAAACGTGTACATGCCGTAAAAACTTTTATGGCCTTACCAGCAGCGGCGAGTTTAGCGGCTGCCAATAAGCGCAGTGGCAATATTCTTAAGAAAATAAAAGGTGAACTGCCATCCCACATTAATAAAAAATTATTATCCGAAGATGCAGAAAAAAGTTTTTTTACAACGTTAAATAATTTAAGTGACAAAGTACAACAAAGCGTAAAAGCCTCGGAGTATGAACAGGCTTTGAATCAACTTGCCGAACTGCGCGAACCAGTCGATGCTTTTTTTGATAATGTGATGGTCATGGATGATGATAAAGCGGTGCGTAATAACCGTATTGCTTTACTAAATAACTTGCGTGGTTTATTTATACAAATAGCCGATTTATCGAAATTATAGTTGGCACTATAACAATGCTATTGCAAGTGAATGTACTACTAAACACTAACAAAACATAGGTGTATAAAATGTCTAAACTTGATTCCTATGATGCCATGCTTGAAAAAGTTCAGGCCTTTCATGATAAACACGACTTTAAAAATAGCGGTGGTGAAGACTTGCCTTACCGGGTAGCCTTAATGGCCGAAGAATTAGGCGAAATTTCTTCCGCCATCACCAAAGGCAAAAGTAAAGAAGATTTAGCTGAAGAAGTGGCTGACTTATACATTTTATTATTGGGCACTGCGATTGCCGCAGAGTTTGATTTAAAAGATGCCTTCTGGAAAAAAATGGATAAAATCATGCAGCGTAAATCACGCATGGTGAATGGTAAAATTCGTGTTTCTGAATTTAGAGATTAATCTAATTTTGTATTGGAAAATTTAATGAAATTTATAATTCTGGATCGCGACGGTGTTATCAATCAGGACTCGGATGATTACATCAAATCGCCCGAAGAATTTATTCCGATTGAAGGCAGTCTTGCGGCCATTGCCAAATTAAAACGGGCAGGCTATCGTATCGTTGTAGCAACTAATCAATCAGGCATTGCGCGTGGGTTATATGACTTGGACACCCTACATCGAATACACGACAAGCTGCACCGACTCCTACAAAATGAAGGCACCCATCTGGACGGAATCTTTTATTGTCCACATGGTCCTGATGATATTTGTCATTGTCGTAAACCGAAGCCGGGGATGTATCTAGATATTGCAAAACGTTATGATGTTGATTTAAGTAACGTCACCGTTATTGGCGATTCATTCCGAGATTTACAGGCAGCGATAACCGTTAAGGCTAAGCCCATACTGGTTAAAACCGGTAAAGGTGAACGTACTATTAAAAACCACGCTAAAGAACTAGCTAACATTTCTATTTATGATTCTTTAGCTGATTATGTAAACTCCATTTTAAAATAAAGATAATAACTTATGCAGGCTTTTCGTTCACTGTTGTTCAGTATTAGTATGATTGTTAGTACCATCATTATAACCTCACTTGCAATTTTCATTATTTTCTTACCATTCCATATTCGTTATCAATTTATTCGGCACTATGCAACTTATAATGTGTGGATTTTAAATATACTCTGTGGTGTTCGTTATGAAATAAAAGGGCTCGAAAATATACCAACAGGTGCTTTTATTATTTTTTCTAACCATCAATCCACTTGGGAAACATTTGCATTACAATTATTTTTCCCACCCTTGTCTTTCGTGGTAAAAAAAGAGTTACTGTATGTACCTTTCTTTGGTTGGGCTTTATCCATGCTAAAACCAGTTGCGGTAAAGCGTGGCACCGGCCGTTTTGCCTTAAAACAATTAATTGAAAAAGGAACACAACGTTTAAAAGAAAACATTGCGATCATTATCTTTCCGGAAGGAACCCGAATATTACCGGAGACAAAAGTGGAATATAAAAGAGGGGGTGGGATATTAGCCGAAAAAAGTGGTTATCCTATTGTACCTGTTGCCCACAATGCCGGTTATTATTGGCCAAAACGCGGCTTTGTGAAAAAAAGAGGTTTAATTACTATCCATATTGGCAAGCCCATTATCAGCAAAGGCCGCAAAGCAAAAGATATATCCAATGAAGCCGAAGCATTTATCAGATCGCATATTGAACCGGCTCATTTCGAATAACTTAATTAAATATTTCATGCCAATAGATAATACGGTCATCACCTCGATATAAACCAAACGAGGCACTACCATCTTCAGTTAATAAGTAAGGGTGATTTACAAAAGGAATGGGATAAGTTCCACCCGTACCACCTGCGGTATACCAAACTAACCAGCCTGCTTTGTGATTATTACTGTCTGTCGCATAACTTATACCTGAACTTGCACTATAATCTGTACCAGACACCCAATAGCCTTTACCGCCACCATTACTTATGCCTACAACTGTGCCGGACGGTGCATTAACGCTGTATAAGCTGCACGTATCATCTGATTTTGTTTTCCAGTCATTACAAACGCCACTACTTTGTGCATTGCAGTATTGTGGTTCTGCCCACATAGGCAGACCATCCTGCTCTGCACCAAACGTGTTATCCGCATAGAGACGACCAAAATACAGTGCCGTATTACCCACGTTAAAATAAGAAACGCCACTAATGCTTAAATTGGTCGCTGATAAAGTCACACCATCGGCATCGATAGGCTTAATGCCAATACCGACATTGGCCAGTGTGGTTTCGGCTGTATAACCCGGCGCACTACCACTGCGGGCAATATCCATTTTAGCGGTAATTGTTAAACTACCGTTAGTAAATTGGCCACTACTGCTGCTTGCAGCAATATTAAAATTAATGCGTGGGCTTAAATCTGTACTACTACTGGAGTCTAATGCTGCAAAATTAAGTACCCCGGTTTGAGTTGCATTACTGGTATTATCCCCCGAGAGTAATCCAGTTGTGTTAAATCTAGAAAAAGTTGCCGAATAGTTTGAAGTACGACTACCGTCACCACAAGTGGCTCCTTTTTTTTGCGCGCTTAAAGTAAACGTACTGGTAAAATCTTCACTTAAATAACTAAAATTATCGGTGCAACTGGCTTTACTATTACTATCGGTTCGATTAAGCAAGCCAACACTGGACACACAAAAATGATTCGGAATAAAACGACCAATATACGTACTGATTCCACTGGGGCCGGTAGTACCGAAATAGGCCGGCGAGGTAGCCGTAAAAGTGAAGGCACCTACCTCAGAAACCGTTTGATTACTAATGGTATGTTCACCCTTATCAGATACCGCCATATTAAAACTGGATACACCGATATTGCCTTGGACAATAGCAGGTGCTGTATTGGTATGCGTGACAGCGATGTTGCTTAAAGCAAAGTTGGGCGTTACTGTGTTATCTGAACAAGCCGCACGTACTTCTAAATTAAAGCTGTTGCCAGCAGATTTGAATGCACTGCAAGTTACATCGTTGGATCCACAACTGGCATTGGCATCACTACTGTAGACATAAAGCTTGGCCGGAACACTAATAAAACTGTCACTACCTGCCATTGTTAAACTACCACTGGTATAGTGACTGCTTAAATTTAGCTGGCCTGCGTCATTATAAGTTGCACTAATCGTTGCTTGTCCAGTCGCATTAAAACTTAAACTTATTCCTGTACCCGGTGAACTGGTTGCAATGGGCGTGTTTGTGCTGCCATTATTTAACACAACCTGTTTAGTGCCGCTTGCCGGTAAAGTATAAGTACTCCAGAAATTAACTGTTTTAGTGGTACTTTTAAATGTCGGCACACAGGCTTGCGAAGTCTTGTCTAGCCGCACCGCACTAACTGTAATATTGGCGGAGGTTGAACAACTGGTTAAGTTGGGGATATTGTAAATAAATCCACTATCATAATAAGTTAGGTTACAATCTTTTAAATTCGTCGCCGTGTTTAAACACTGAATACCATTAACAGGGATAGGTGAAGAAGCACTGATCCCCAAGCTAGCGACACCCGCAGTAGTCCGCGCTAAAACAAACTGGCTATTGCCATTAGTAACCGTTTGACTATTGCCTCCCGTCCAACCACCTGGCGATAACGTGACACTGACATCACCGGTATATTCAATTGAACAGCTTGCATTAACACAAGCACGAACCGTTATGGTTTCGGGTTCGCAGGTAAGAGCCGAGCCGTCATGTTCGATACGCAAATGGTCAAAGCTAAGCGAGCAAGTCCGTGTTTCTTTCATGACCGTTGTAATTTCAGCAGCGTTCATTGCCTTGGCATAAACACGGACTTCATCGATGCTGCCATCAAAACGCCAATTACTGGTGGCTTCAGATCCCGCTGCATTGGTTTCACCACCTATACTCGCCATACCCAGATCCGTTCCCCAGGTACCCGTATAAGTTTGGGCTGCGGTAACAGCAACACCATTGACAAATATCTGTTTTGTTTTAGCTGTCAGGTTATGTACAACAGCAACGTGATACCATGTATTGGCACTAATAACAGCGGGGCTGTCCAAACTGATTGGATTAACCCCACGAGAAAAGAAACGTAACCGACCATTACCACCATCACCCAAACTAAAAGCAAAACCTTTTGAATTATTATCATCATCAACAAAGATACGTTGATCTTTATCGATACGTTTAGGATGGATCCATGCTGTAATCGTAAAGCTCTCCTTTAAATCAGGAAAGCCGGGTAAAGCAACATAATCATTACTACCATCAAAACTTCCATAACCGCAAGTACCAGGGCTGCCAGCGACTGCCGGATTGCTTGTCTTTGTACTTGCACCATTAATAGCCGTACCATTATGTCCCAGCCCGGAGTTATCAATCACTTCCCCGGCTACGCCACTCCATTTGCTTTCATCCATATTCCATTCGCCCAGTAGACAGGCGTGCGTTTCGGCCATATTGCTATTAATTTGTGTCGCTGAAAGAACTTCATTAAAAAAATACACTTCATCATATATTCCTTTACCTGCATTGGATGAATAATTACTACCACCAACACCGGTAGTGCGATTGTCACCCATATATAAACTATTAAGCACACCAAGCGTATCTGGAATAGTTAATGGCCGGTTTTTGTTACCCCGGCTAGTCGCTCGTCGCGTACCATCAATATAGATTTGCAGGTAATCTGCATCCTCATTTAAATCCCACGCAATCGCAACATGATGCCAGCTACCTGAACTAAAATTATTATTGCCCGTCTGTGCAACTAGATCACTGTCATTGCTTGCTTCCAGAACAAAACGCAGCTTGCCTCCACTCCGCTTCACCAGAAAAAAATATTTATCGGCGGTATTATTACCTAAATTATTCGACGCATCGGCTAACATGGTATTGCCCGAATTCCAACGTGAACTGTTGTTATACCAAAAAGTTAACGTACCACGACTGCCAAGTGTACTGGTTGGATTAACAGCCGTTCCGATGGCCTGATTATTTCCCGTAATTTTACCACCACGGCAAACATAACCATTTACTGTTGTTTGCGCACCACCAATAGCTGTACCCGATAATCCGTTACCACTGACATCACGTATTTCACCAACTGTACCCGACCAACTCATTTCATTTAGCGTATACAGTGCGGAAGGTTTAGGATTGTCTGCACTAAACTGGATAGCCGTATTTTGTAATGCTGCGATATTATTATAAATATAAAGCTCATAATCACTAGTGTTAGCTTCCCAACCTATCTGCGCATGGCCTTGTGTTGGATTATTGATAGTACCGTATTGATATTTAAATGATCCATTTTCATATAAAATTACCTGAAGATTAAAGCGACTACTCGCTGAACCCCATTCGCGGATGCTTGTCCATGTCACCACAAACGAACGATTTGGTGCCGAGCCTAAGCGGGCGTAGCGGACGGTTCCACCAATACTTGGGTCAAGATCAGCATCGTAAACACGCATTGTTCCACTTTGGCGGGTGTCCGGCATGGGATAAGGATAGATACGGGGTGTGCTATTGACCTGTGTGCCATAACCACAAAAAGTATTATTAAACTGCAAACGTCCATTAGACATAATGCGAACACTCGTATAATTCGTACCCGCAAAAGAAAAGCTAAACCCAAGACTCAACTCTTCGGTAATATCATCGTCAATGGCGGCTGAATTACTGGTACATTGATTGTCAGGTCCACCACTTACTGCAGTCCAAACCACATTGGTGTGTGACGCGGGAGAAATCCAGCTATATGTACCCGCTGCCGAGCTATATGTTGCTGCGAATCCAGAGATGGGGTTAACGCTCAATAGTACAACGATGCAAAGTATAAATTTTAAATGTGAATACAAATTCATGGCTTAAACCTTACTCTAAGTTGGCGCACACTGTATTCAGGTGAGGCAGAAGTAGCATACTTCCCGCTCGCGCTAATTTGATAATAAGTATTACTACCAATAATTTTGGAAGAAAAAACAATATCTGCGCTTGTGTTACTTAACCCGCCATTGGATAAAGTTAAGCTATGCGTGCCTGTAGCGGTTGCATAAACAGCTTGATACATACCCCACTGCAAACCCGTTTGTGCTGCAAAATAGGCTTTAACCGATGTTATTTCCTGACTTAGTGACTGTTGCCCGGTTGCTACCAGTTGCACTGCGGCTGTTGCAAGTAAAGCCAGAACCGTCACTAAAAAAATAGCGACTACAATTGAAACGCCTTGTTGTTTTTTAATCAAACGGATTGTTCGTAGTTTGTTCTTTCTAGGCTGCATTTTGAATATGCACCTCATGAATAATACGAACCGTTTCATTATTGACCGTTAATGTTAAATCGATATTTAACACACTCGCACGTTGCTGTGAGCCAGGTATATAACTAAATACTAACGCGGTTACATTATCTAAAAGTAGTTGCGGATTTAACGGTACATTAGGCGATGCAAACGTACTGGTTGCCCGATAGAGTTGAGAACCGCTTAAATAAAAAAGAACAGCGTTATTTTCTATAATTTGGAAGCGGCGTGATGGTGAGTTAGTTGTAAAAGAAACCGCACTCGCAAAATTAATAACAATGATATCATTAGCAGGTGCATTACCATCAACATCTTTTGTTGTCATACTGCTTATTTGTTTGCGTTTTGCTGTACTATTATAAATATCGGTATTATTAGTATTGTATAAAACAACCCAATCATTTGGCTTAGCATTTAAAGTATTGCTTGATAGCACATCAAAACTTGTTGTGGCCACTGGTGATATAGGTAGTTGCGCACGCAAAGAACCGCTCGCATAATTACCCGTTAATGTTTGGTATTCACCGCCGTCGGTTGACTTTAAAAAATAAACACGGTTAGCAGAAGTATTACAACTGCTGCCATTATAAGTACAAATACTATTGGGTAATGCATGGCGTACTTCACGCGCAATACGATCAATGGCTAAACGCGCGCCACTGTGTAATTTTGCACGTCGTGCAGTAGCATCATAGCCGTCAACCGTATGATCGATGATAAGAGCTGAAAGACCGCCGACTATTCCTAAAATGGTAATTGCAATTACCATTTCGATTAGGGTAAATCCGCTTGCTCTGATGCTCTTTGATTTTTTCACAATCATCATATTATCCTAAAACCTAAAAATTCAACTTATAACTAGTAAACGTCATACTAGAATTTAGGGGATCCGTAATGATGACATCAATGCGCTTTGCATCATTGGATAAAACGGTTGTGCCTGTACCGGGTGATAAGCTGTTTAATTCACTACCGGCAAAACTCACTTGCACGCAAACGGAATAGCCTGTGTATTCAGTTGCAATATTATTACCTAATTCATTGACCAATGCACTGCAACTTCCTGTGCAGCGTGCATCACCCGCGGTGACATTGTTACCGCAATACTCAAGGTTTTGATAATCATCGACATCATTAAAAGTCCTGCGTGTTTCTCCTACATCCGCTTGCAGGACGGTTTGACCATTAATGCCACTGCTGCAACGACCACTGCTAAAATCAACACAGCCACCGGTAACGGGCGAGTTTTCATCATATTTTTTTAACAATATCTCTTCTAAAAAAGACTGACCGAGCTCGATAGTCCGAATTTTTATTAATGGATCCGCGCTATATCTTCCGGTATTAATAAAAACAACCAGAGTCCCTGCAAGCGCAATTGAAATAATGGCAATAAATATTACCATCTCAATCAAGGTCACTCCCACTATATATTTAAATTTTTTAATAGTGCGCATAACCCGTTTCACCCTCGACAATAACGGTAAAACCACTGCCAACATTAATAAGACTGTCCGTTATTGGTATCGGCTGTCCTAAACCATTAAAGCTAATAGTTCGTGCTGTTAAAACGGTATCCGATGGAATGGTTGCAGAGTAATTGCCACTTCTATTCGGATTAGGAATAGCGGTGCCATTGGTTTGTTCGACACGATAACTGGTTGATGTCGTCACAATTCGAACACCTCCGCCCCGCGACATTGCAAGGTGCTGCGCATAACGAATGGCCTCGATAAGCTCATCTGCAACTTTACGTTCAGAAAAACCCGAGCTTGAAAAAAAACGTGAACCAATATTGATAGAAAGGATGCCAGTTATAAGAATAACAACGACTAATTCAACAAGGGTAAAACCTTGCTGTGTGTTACTGAAAATTTGTTTGCGTTGGCAACATTTCATTATGTTGGTGTAAAAAATAGAACCTTCCCTGGAATAAATTCATTCGGATAACCATCTTAAAATTTATTTTGTTACGCCCACCGCGCCCGTATCCGAAGCATAGGTAATAAATTTACCACTGGCACCATTGTAAGTATAAGTACAGGTGGTTCCGGCAACGCTTGCGGTGTAATCCTTGGTTGTGCCAGTTATTCCAACGGTCGGTGGATTTTGCATAACCCCCTTCCAGACATTAGCGCAGTGCGTTGTGGTACTCAATGTTGTTGCACCCGCCGTATCCGTTGGCCAACCTGATGTATTAACGTCCACATCGCCATTACCAAAACCAACAATATTAGTAATATTAGTGGTACTGGAGCCTTTGGCAACCCATTGAGCATGAGCAAGCGCAATGCCTGCGCCTAAACCCCCGCCTGCACCTGCAACAGCAGCAGAGTGAGCCTCGGCATTTACATTCATAAATTTAGGTAATGCTGTCGCCGCCAAAATACCCAGAATAAGAATAACCACCACCAATTCAACAAGGGTAAAACCTTGATTTGCTTGAATATTTAAAAAATGTTTTGTTTGTACAGCTTTCATACCGAAACTCCGAAAAATAGGGTGAACACGGGGTATGTTCGTTACTTACAGGGGTTATCGGCTAAATTTGGTCAAAGTTTAGTCTTTATCGTTGTTTTTTAAGTTGTTATTAAATTTCTTACCGAGCCATTCATACTTGTCCAGTGAAATAAGATCCAGACCGGCAATCGTATCCATGCCCGCATCATAACGATGGTTAGCATTTTTATCTGAATAGATCAGTTTCACTCTAAAGCGAATACGAGGCAGCCCTTTGAGAGTAGTTTTAAAGTTTTCGTTATAGCGCAGCGTATAAATAATGGCTTTTTGCGTTGGGTTATAATACCAGATACCCTTCTGTTGGGTTTCAGGATTATTATCGTTGAGTACGCCCTTATAATCACTAGGCGCTTGTGCCAGAAATAAAAAAGGATTGCTACCAGCCAATCTGGGAAGTTGGGTTAATTTATTATGCAAGGCCAATTGTGCCGTTTCCATACCAAGGGCACTGCGTATATTACCGCGTACGGTTTTAATCATGGTACGTTCCGCAGCGATACGCCAACCCCACATTCGGTTAAGTGCAACCACACCTAAAATTGAAATAAGAATAACCACAACGATAAGTTCAAATTGGGTAAAGCCGCTTATGGTTTTTATTGGTTTGTGCATACCGAACCAGATATTCTAATGACCCTTTGCGGCACCAATTAAATCCCACATCGGCAAGAATACACCAAGGGCTAGCACTAATACCATCGCACCAATGGCAATAATTAATATAGGTTCAATCGCGCTAGTTAGATTTTTTAAGTCATAATCAACTTCACGGTCGTAAAAATCGGCAACCTGTTCCAACATTTCATCGACTGCACCGGTTTCTTCACCTACCGCTAACATTTGTATAATAAGCGGGGTAAACATCTCGGTGCTTTGTGCAGTACGAGTGAGGGTGTCCCCTCGTTCAATACCGGTGCGCATCGATTTAATATGAAATTCAATAAAGCGATTGTCAACGGCACGCGATACAACCACCAAACCTTGAATTAATGGTACGCCCGCGCGTTGAGTCATCGCAAAGGCACGAGCAAAACGTGACAATGTGGCACGTAAAACAATATTGCCCATAATCGGTACACGAATTTTAAAATGGTCCCACTTAAAAGCACCCGTTTCAGTTTTAATGTAATACTGAAAACTGACAACGGCGGCAATGGTCAACCCTAATAGTAACCACCAATACTGCACGCTAAAGTTGGATATGCCGAGTAAAATACGCGTTGGTAATGGTAACTCGGCATTCAGGCCATCAAATACTTTAGCGAAGGTCGGGATAACGAACATGTTGATAATCACCATTGCTACACTAATGGCAATTAACACAAACATCGGATACCGCAGTGCTGATTTAACCTGATCGCGGGTCATTTTTTCGCGATCCAAATATTCTGAGAGTTGTAAAAATACATCATCTAGGCGACCGGTATTTTCACCAATTTGCACCATACTGATCATTAAGCTAGAAAAAACCTTAGGGTAGTGTGCCATAGCAGCCGAAAGCTGACGGCCTTCTTCAAGATTATGAATAATCTGGATTAACACATTTTTAAAATAAAGGTTGCGTGTGGATTCGGCTAACCCGGTCATTGCACGAATAATGGGGACGCCGGCGCGCTGTAAGGTATACATTTGGCGTGAAAATAAAATCAGTTCATCAAGATCTGGAGCTTTCTGTTTAAATCTTTTATTAAGGTCAGCAAGAATATTATTTTTTTCAGCACTTCCCTGTGCTGCTGTTATCTGTAACGGGATAATCCCCTGACCATTCAGTTGTGTGGCAATCGTATCTGAATTGGCACCATCCATTTCACCGCTAACGGCTTGTCCTTGTGCTGTGCGACCAGTGTACTGAAATAAAGGCATCAGTTAACTTGTCCGGTTTCAGTTTGTTTGATATTTTCATCAATGCTTATTTCATTTTCAAGTTCTTCAATAACATTCGATACGCGCAACACCTCTTCTAATGTAGTCATACCCTGCAAGGCAAACTCCATCGCATGTTGTGAAAAAGGTCGGTATTTACTGCTGCGTTTCGCTGCCTTGGTAAAGTCAGACGTGTTTTCCCTGCGCAGTGCATCGGCAAGTTCGTCATCCAGCTCTAAAAATTCGAATACACCAATTCGCCCATGATAACCGGTGTTGTTGCACTGCGTGCATCCACGTCCTTGTTTAAAAATAGTTGATTGCATATGCTCGCCTATTTGTGATTTTAACCAAGCAACTTCATGAAGTTCAGCGGTGTAATCTTCACTGCAATGTGTACAGATCCTACGAACTAAACGTTGTGCAATAATCGCTTGCAATGCCGTTGCAACCAGATAACCCTCTGCCCCCATATCGAGTAACCGATTAGCTGTCGAGATGGCATCGTTGGTATGTAAGCTGGATAAAACCAGGTGACCCGTCATTGCCGCACGAAGTGCAATTTCAGCGGTTTCTGAATCGCGCATTTCACCTACCAATACAATATCAGGATCCTGTCGTAAAGCGGTGCGCAATACCCTAGCAAAGCTTAAACCAATTTGTGAATTAACCTGTACTTGATTAATACGTTGCAGTCGGTACTCAACCGGATCTTCTACAGTAATAATTTTTTTACCGGGATCGTTGAGCTCACTTAAAGCAGCATAGAGCGTGGTTGTTTTACCGCTACCGGTAGGGCCGGTAACTAAAACTAATCCATGGGGACGTAATATGTTATGTCGAAAACGTTTCAATAACTCGCTATTCATACCTAATATATCAAGATTTAACATATCACTACTTTGGTCGAGTAAGCGCATAACAACCGACTCACCATTTTGTATTGGCATGGTGGATAAACGCACATCAATACTTTTCCGTTTTACTTTTATATTAAAACGTCCGTCTTGCGGAATGCGACGTTCAGAAATGTTTAAACTGGCCATTAATTTCAGCCGTGATACTAGCGCAGTCGCAATACGCTTTTCTTTCATGACCTGTTCTTGTAATATGCCATCGACCCGCATACGGATCCGCAGTACCGTGTCATCCGGTTCAATATGAATATCCGATGCACCGACCTGAATAGCATCTTCAAAAATAGTTTGTAATAATTTAACAACCGGCGCATTGGTAACATCCACATCCTGTTCGAGCTGTTCTAAATCAAAATCACTCTCGGCCAGTTCTTCACCTAATTCTTCTGCCAACGTAGTAATGGCTTCAGTTTGCCGGTATACCATGTCGATGGTATCAACAATTTCTGCCTCTTTAGAAACGGCTTGATGAATGGCTGTTTTTAAATGTTTGGTAATCTCATCGTAAGCAAAAATATCAGATGGGTCTGCCATGGCAACAAGGTAAGCCCCATCGGGTTCCTTTTTTAAAACGATGGCACGGTAACGTCGTGCCAGTGTTTCGGGTAAGGCATGTATCGTGTCTTTGTCGAAATTAAAATTCTTAAGACTGATAAACGGCAGATTTAACTGAGTGGATAAAATATCGAGAATCGTGTCTTCTGTTACAAAACCATTTTGGATCAACGTTTGACCGAGTTTTCTACCCGTGGCTTTCTGATCACTTAATGACTGCATCAGTTGTTCATTGGTGATAACACCTTTTTCAACCAATAAATCACCTAAACGAATTTTTTTGCGCGGTCCAGCCATTGGGATCTTAAGTCCTTCACTATGATTCCTTATAGATAGCGGACAAACCTGAGCTAAGCTTTAGAAAATAAACGAGAAAAATGCTTAGTTAGAAAGGAATGACTGGATTATTAAACTATGAGTGTGTGGGTATTATCCATTTAATTCTAACGTACCCACTAAATCAGCAACATTATTAAAATGATGCTGCTTTAAATAGTCGCTAATCCCGACATTAATTTTGCTACATACCAAGGGATCATAAAATAAAGCCGTACCAATCCCCACTGCACTTGCACCGGCAATCAGAAATTCCAGCGCATCTTGCGCAGTGGTAATACCACCTTGTCCAATAATAGGAATATTATGCGCTTTACAGACCTGATGGACTTGATGCACTTTTAACAGCGCAATGGGTTTAATCGCCGGGCCAGACAAGCCACCCTGATTGTTACCTATCACGGGTTGGCATTTTTCAATATCGATGGCCATTCCCATTAAAGTGTTAATTGCGGCAAAAGCATCGCTGCCCGCCTCGATACAACGACGAGCATTTTCGGCAATATCTGTTTGGTTTGGTGACAGCTTAGTGATCAATGGTTTTTGGGTGACCTTACGGCAGGCCGCTACCACTCGCGCAGACATATCGGGGTCATTACCAAAGGCCATGCCGCCCTCTTTAACGTTCGGACAGGAGATATTGATTTCCATTGCATCAATGGGAGAGTCATCAAAAATTTTAGCAATTTCGGCATATTCTTCAACCGTATTGCCTGATAAATTAGCGATAAATCGGGTTTCAGTAAAATCCAATGCGGGTAAAATTTCGTTAACCACATGCTGCGAACCGGGATTTTGTAAACCAATCGCATTGAGCATACCGGCTGGTGTTTCATAAACACGATGAGGTTTATTGCCGAGTCGCGGCTCTAAAGTGGTTCCTTTTAAACAAACTGCACCAACATCCTGATTGGAAAAACCTTTAATACGTGTATATTCTTCACCAAAGCCAACACACCCCGAAAGCAATACCAGTGGCGTGTTAAACGTCATGCCACAAAAAGTGGTTTGTAAATTACTGTTTGGGTTATTCAAGCTATTTGTGTCCAGAATGTCATTGTCAGTGCTGTATTATAAAGGGTATTGTGGCGTTTGTTTAATAATGAAGTAAAAATTATGTTCCATATCGTTTTATTTGAACCTGAAATTCCACCGAATACTGGTAATATTATCCGCCTGTGTGCCAATACAGGCTGCCAACTGCACCTTATCGAACCCCTTGGCTTTGAAATGGATGACAAACGCCTGCGCCGTGCCGGACTGGATTATAGCGAATATGCCAGCGTTCAAAGCTATTCTAATTTAGACGATTACCTGCAACGTGCCAAGCATAAACGAGTCTTTGCGCTATCCACACATGGCACACAAAGTGTTTTTGACACCGCGTTTAAAGAAGGCGATGCTTTTTTGTTTGGACCGGAAACACGCGGACTCCCAAAAACCGTACTTGCCAAGCTAGGCAGGAACCATGTATTGCGAATTCCCATGAAAGAAAGCAGCCGTAGCTTGAATTTGTCGAATACAGCGTCAATACTTGTGTTTGAAGCGTGGCGACAGTGTAACTTTAGCGACAGTGGTTGATGAAGCAATAAATTGAATGAAGTTAGAATTAAAACAGAAGAAATTATTTGCTGGCGAACGTCAATTTCGTTTTAAGGATAAAACAACGCTTAATGTTATTTCCAAAACATTAAAAACACATCAGGAATATTTAATCGATATTGTGGCTCTTGATCCAAAAATCAGAAGCCACTTTATTTTTGCAATAAAGCCATTAATTAGTTTTATTATTTTTGCAAACTTAAGCCTGATTTTTTATTTAACCCCTGCCCTAGATTTTTTTCAAGCCAGCTATCAAAACTGGGCAATTGCTGCGGCCATTATTTTAACCTTAATCAGCCTGATTACCTTTATGGCTTTCACCCGGTATGATCGCGTATTTATATCCCGACATACAAAAGTACCACTTATCCGATTTTATAATGGCTTACCCAATAAAAAAGAATTTAAACACTTTATTGAATTTATTCAATTAGAAAGCCAACGGCGTTTTGAACATTTAGGACTAAACTTGCAACAGCAACGCGCTGGCGAATTAAAAACAATTCGCAGAATACAGGAACAAGGTGGAATAAGCATTAACCAATATAAACGCGCAAAAAATAAATTATTAAACTTATCCGACAAGTAGATAATAAAATAATGGTTGTACTAAGTTAATACTTAATTATCCGTTTCTGCCCGAATGGCGCGTTCCATTAAATTTTTTGTTGCTATTTTTGGGTCGAGGTTTTCATATAAAACTTTATACACCTGCTCGGTGATCGGCATATCTATTTGCTGCTGTTGCGCAAGGCTATAAACTGCTTTAGCCGTTAAGCGGCCTTCAACAACCTGCTTAATTTCATCCAGTGCTTGTTGTTGTGTTTTACCTTCACCTAGTGCCAAACCAAAACGACGATTGCGCGACTGGTTATCACTACAGGTTAAAACTAAATCGCCTAAGCCGGTTAAACCCATAAAAGTATTCTGCTGCGCCCCCAGTTTTAAACCTAGACGCATCATTTCGGCAACACCGCGCGCAATTAATGCGGCTCGTGTGTTTGAACCAAAACCAAGGCCATCGGCAATACCGGCAGCAATCGCCATCACATTTTTTACCGCGCCACCTAATTCAACACCGATAACATCGGAACTGGTATAGGCACGAAAGGTTTGCGCATGGCAATCTTTGGCTAACTCAAGAGCAAATTCTTCGTTAGTGGATGCAATCGTTACCGCGCCTGGCAAGTCGTTTGCCACTTCCTTCGCAAAGGTTGGGCCAGAGAGAACCGCGAGAGGTGTTGTTGAGCTAAATTCTTCTGTTGCGATCTGGTGAAGCAATTTACAGCTATCCATTTCCAGACCTTTAGAAGCCCATGCAATTTTATGTTGCTTTCCTATTAAAGGAACAAGTGTTTTACACATGGCACGAAAACCATCACTCGGAACAACGATTAAAATACGGTTGGCCTGCTTGATAGTTGCGGCAAGATCAGCACTTATTTTAAGTGTATCGGGAAGACTGATATCCCCTAAATATTTTTTATTGGCGCGATCACTTTGCAACGTGTTTGCATGTTCATCTTTATGAGCCCAAAGAGTGGTAGGGTGATTGTTTTTTGCCAGCAACATGGCCAGTGCAGTGCCCCAGGAACCCGCTCCAAGGACAGCATAATGATTTGCACTCACCGGTGGCGTACCTGAATAAACTAATGTGTTTGCTGTGTATCAGAATTAGCAGCCTGATTTTGCTGATGTTCCTGATACAATGCTTCAAAGTTAACCGGTGCCAGAATAACCGGCGGGTAGCCACCATCGGTCACTAAGCTTGAAATAACTTCACGCGCATAAGGAAACAGGGTTCCTGGGCAATAGCTACCAAGAATAAAGCCGTGTTGTTCTTCATCAAAACCGCTCAGATGGAACACACCGGCCTGATGGACTTCGGCTAGAAAAACGGTTTTATCGTTATTAGTCGCAGTCACCGTGACTTTTAAAATCACTTCGTAATTATCCTGCTCAAGTGTTTGCCCATCGGTGTTCAGATCCACGCTGATTTCAGGCTTCCAGTCGTCCTGAAAAGCAAAAGGGCTATTCGGTGATTCAAACGAAATATCTTTTGTATAAATTTTCTGGATAGAAAGATTCTGTGTTTCTTCTGTTTGGGTTTCTTCTGCTTGTGTTTCTTCAGCCATTATTGAATAACCTGTGTAAAATTGACGGATAAAATAAGCCGATATAATAGCATTTTTAATGCTGAATATCTGCTGTCCGTTGTTTTAAAATGTTAAATTTTACTACTAAACAACTTTGAAATATCAACGGCAATACTCAGGGACAGCTATCATGGTTTACCTAAAATTTATTTTTATCTTTTTATTATCCAGCTATTCGGTTTATGCCTGTTCCGTTGAGGCTACGGGTTTTGATGAAATCTGTCATATTTATACTGAAGCTCAAAACAGTAGCTTGACCATGTCAAAAGAAAAATTAAGTGATTATATTTTTACGAATATAAAAAATCGAGTAAGCTTAAAAGATGCTTTGTCGGTCTATTCAGCAGGATTAGGTTTGGACCCCGAAAAACGCTACCCAATATTTAAAGAGTCCGCAGAATATTCACTTAAGCATAGCTGGGACTGTCCGGCGATGAAAGCACTGCTTAAATAATAGGAAATATCTCTTTAAAACCCAACTTATTGTCGTGCCCACTGAATTAGATTTTGTAAATCCATTGCACCAGGTTGGCGTTTTATTTCTTTACCGTGCTTAAAGATCGCAAGTGTTGGGATGCTGCGAATCTGGAATTGTTGGGCTAGTTGTTGTTGTGCTTCGGTATCGACTTTGGCTAAGCGAAACTGTGGCTCAAGTTGGCTAGCCACTTGTTGAAAAACCGGTGCCATCATTTTACAGGGGCCACACCAAGGCGCCCAAAAGTCAACCAAGAGGGGGATGTCTGCAGGGCAAGAGCATATTAAATCACTGGACAAATTAACTCAGAGCGTAAAATATCATCCATTAAAGCAATTTTCCGTTTACGTTTCATACTTGCGTTAC
>VAPK010206857.1_pt1 | contig 29930 bp, 12 predicted proteins | sample 3395031 | NCBI WGS metagenome assembly VAPK01 (sample SAMN08290443, study PRJNA428436) | hydrothermal vent metagenome | isolation source: Deep-sea hydrothermal vent chimney 1 | place: Pacific Ocean: Juan De Fuca Ridge
CAACTCGTGCTTTCTCCGGCTGGTGATGTGTATAATAAAAAATATAAATCTGCTCTTGATAAAGTGCGCAAAGGTGAATCATTGAAAAAAGCAACAGAGGGTGAGGGGGTGCGTGTTGCAAAAGAATTTGGCGGAGTGCTTAAGGATATGGTTTTCGGTGCTTCAAAATCAAAAGAGGAACAAGATAAAACACCAACAGTAGGAGAAGAAGTAATTGAAGGGGTTGTTAGTAAAATTTCTTCGCCAATAATGGATACAAATATTCGAATTGTTGTATCTGCGGGAGATAAGGATAGTGCAGAAATAATACTCAACGAAATAGAAGCATCTTTTAATCAATTCGGAAGACCAGATTGGAATAGCATTTCTTTTAATAGACCTAATGATAAAAAACTCTCTTCTTTTTTACATGAATTTATTTATCGTTCTTACAATAAAGACAATAGTTTCCCTCTTAATATAAAAGAGCTCACAACAATACTTCATTTTCCTGTTACCTCTGGGGCAACCTCTGAACTAAGAGAAGAAAAAGCAAAAAAAGCACCTGCGCCATCTGGTGTATCTGAAGAGGGTATCCTTTTGGGTGTAAATAGATACAGGAACGAAGATACGGAAGTGCGTTTCAAGCGCGAAGATAGGATGCGACACTTTTATGTAATAGGGCAAACTGGTACTGGTAAAACAACATTACTTAAAAATATGATTGTGCAAGATATCGCAAACGGCGATGGTGTTTGCATGATAGACCCACATGGTTCTGATGTTCAAGATATTTTAGCAAATATACCAAAAGAACGTATCGATGATGTTATTTATTTTGACCCAGCATACACACCACGCCCAATGGGTCTTAATATGCTTGAGTACGATACAAATTATCCCGAGCAAAAAACTTTCGTAGTAGATGAGCTGTTTGGTATTTTCCAAAAACTTTATTCTGGTTCACCTGAATCGATGGGTCCTATGTTTGAACAGTATTTTAGAAACTCGGCAATGCTTGTTGTGGAAGACCCTGAAACAGGCAATACCCTGCTTGATGTGTCACGAGTAATGACTAACGATAAATTCCGTGAGCTTAAACTTTCACGATCAAAAAATCCTGTTATAAATCAATTTTGGCTAGAAGTTGCAGGGAAAGCTGGTGGGGAGGCGTCCCTTGCAAATATTGTTCCATATATCACAAGTAAATTTGATGTATTTCTTGCAAATGAAATAATGCGTCCAATTATTGCGCAAGAAAAATCTGCATTTAATTTTCGTAAAATAATGGATGAGAAAAAGATTTTGCTGGTTAATCTTTCAAAAGGACGCTTGGGTGATATAAATTCAAGTTTGATTGGTCTTATTTTAGTTGGCAAGATATTACAGGCAGCGTTATCACGTGTTGATGCAACAGAGCGTCCTGATTTTTACCTTTATATTGATGAGTTTCAAAATGTAACAACTGATTCCATATCCACTATTTTATCAGAAGCTCGTAAATATCGCTTGTCTTTGAATATCGCTCATCAATATATAAAACAACTTGATGACGGAATTCGTGATTCAGTATTTGGCAATGTGGGTTCTATCGCAACATATCGCGTTGGCTCTGAAGATGCAGAATTCTTGGAGAAGCAGTTTTCCCCTGTGTTTGATGCAAAGGATATTATGAATGTTGAAAATTTCAATGCTTATTTGAAACTTTTGGTAAATGGTTCGCCTGTTGAGCCTTTCAATATTGAGGCAATGCGCCCACCGCAAGGCAATTTGGACATCATAGAAAGTATTAAGCAACTCTCCTATCTTAAATATGGTCGCGACCGTATAGATGTGGAGAATGAGATTATGAAGAAATATCAATAGTAGTTGTACTTTTTATATAATCTAGTAGTATTATATTTATAAATTAATTTAATAAAAATATGGATATATTGCAAAAAAACATAGTAAAAGAGCTTGGGCTTGAAAATCTTCCAGAGAATGAAAAAGAAGAGACCTATCTAAGAATAAGTAAGATTATATATCAAAATGTAATGATAAGAGTTGTTGAGTTGTTGTCTGAAGAAAACCAAAATGAGCTAGATGGGCTATTTGATAAAGAAATTCAATCGGAAGAAGAGAGTAATAAAATTCTAGAATTTTTAAGATCTAAAATTGATAATTTTGATGATATTGTGGTCGAGGAAATAGTAAATTTCAAAAAAGAAAGTTTTGAAGTTATGAAAGAGGTGAGTAAAGAAAATTAGTTTTGGGTATAATTATTGAATTTTATGACTATGGAAAATGTAAATACAAATGAAAGTAAAACGGAAAAATCCACTAAAGGGATTGAGGTAGAGGGCTTTAAAAAAGAAATTATTAAAGCAACTAATTTTAAAAGTTTGTTTGATTCGCTTTATGGGTTAGGTGAGGTAACTGGTTCAAACGGTAAGGTGTATAAGGCATCTTATTTAAAGGCTGTAATAAATAAAATTCGAAAAGGAGAAGCAGTTCTCAGCTATATCACTAAGACTCTTGGTATACGAGATAAAGTTGCAGAGTTAGTAGGGAAAGAGAAAGTAATTTCAAGGAGTATTCTGAATACAGAAAATACAATTAAACCGCCAGTTAAGGATATTAAAATAGAGGAGGAATCCATTGTTGTAATTCCTGAGAATTTAGGGAATGGTCCAAGGACAAAACAACAGCAACAGAAAATGGCGGAAATACGAAAATCAGTATTGAGTGATAATAAAAATTTACAAAATGATAAAGAAATTAAAGACGAATCACAAAAAACTACTAAAAATATTGAAGTGGAAGATTTAAGTAGTGATATTGAGGAAATTGAAGTGTCGGGCGGTGTGGGGACTGAAGATGTGAAAGAAAAAATTCCTACAGATGTTGAAGCGAAGAATTTAAGTGGTGATATTGAAGAGGTTGAGGTGTCAAGTGGTGTAAACACTGAAGAAGTACCAAGAAAATCAGTAGAAGGAATTGAAGTGGAAGATTTAAGTAGTGATATTGAGGAAATTGAAGTGTCGGGCGGTGTAAAAGCTGAAGATGTAAAAGAAAAAAAATCTGCAAATGTTGAAGAGATTGAGATGACAGGTGGAGCAGAGACAAAATTTCAACGTGCAATAGAGAAAATAGATAAAAAAGATTCTGATAAAGCGAATCGTCTTCTGCGTACTATTGGAATTGAAAGAGAGAAAGAAATATTGGAACAGGCAAAAAATACAACAAAAGAAAGTGGTGTGGATGGAGGGACGTCTGTTGAAGAAAAATCAGACGAGAAATTAATTATGGATAAAGACAAAGATGCTTTTGTTTTAAAATATCAAGATTACTTAAAAACAAGAAGAATAAGGGAGTCTCTAGGGATAAGTGGGAAAGATAAAAATCTTCCGGAAGAACTTCAGAATTTAAAGAGTAGATATAGAGATTCAAAGGTTGCATATATGAAAAGTATTTATGGGGCGAAAAGACAAGAACTTTTTGATGGGATGAAAGACATGCGTGATGTGGATGATATTGATATGGAAAAAGCACAAGAGGCGAATAGAACGATGGATGAAGAATATTTTAGTGCAAAGATTTTTAATGAAATTGAATTATCTCAACAAGAAGAAATACAAAAGGCAAAAAAAGAAGCACTGGGGGTGAAAGAACAAAATCTTATAATGAAAGGAGTTGAGTGGTATAGCAAAAAGAGCTTTGTCAGTAAAGTATCTTTTTCTATTGCGGTAGTTGGTGGTACAGTGGCTGGTATTTCTTTGGCAGGTGGTGCTACTTTAGTAGGTGCCTCCGCTGTCGGTCTTTTCTCTGCTGGTGTTTACGCAAGTAATAAAATTCCAAGAAGTATTATTGGGCTTTTTGCTGGAGGTCTTTTTGGTAAGATTGCTGGAAAAATCGGTGAAAAAACAATTAATAAAGTTGATAGAAGCACAAAAGAAGAATTTTCTAAAGGATTTAATGTGAAATATTTGAGTAGGATGGAGAAGTTATCACAAGAGCGTGTGGCTAAAATTGAAAATGCGAAAAAAAGAGCATTGTGGGCAAAGATGTTGGTTTCTTTCTCTGCTTCAATGATTGCAGGAAGGTCTGCTTTGGATTTATTGCATGGAATTGATGTTGGGGTTGTACATGATGCATTGAATGAAGTTGGGTTAAGTTCAGGTGGAGTTGAACCTTCGTTGGACCAGAGTCCTTCTGTATTGGAGAGTGCTCATGGGGGTGTTCACCCAGACGTCGTTGTTTCTAGTGATGTTGTTAGTAAAGGAGGGAATATTTGGTCGTCTGCGCATGAAATGGTAAAAGACCCGAAAGAGTTTAGTGAAGCATGGAAAAATTCTATGGTTCATATACCAGGGCAAGATGCATCAGTTCATATAAGCGAAGTCAGCTTGGTTCACTCTGGGACGGTGGTTGAGTATGTTAAAGGAGATGGTGTTACTGCAGGGCATTTTGAGATTATAGCTCCAGATGGACAATCGCTACCAAATATTGAATCTCAGCATTCATTTTCAGAAAATATGGATATTGATAAATTATCTCCTGACGTACTGAAAATAGCAGATGGGGTAATGCAAGATAAAATAAGTGAAATTTATAAATATAAATTTTTATTTTTTGGTGGAAGTCAGATAGACGAGTGGACTGGAAATTCAGCAGATGGGATTGTTGGTATAAAAGACATGAAAGTCTCAGATATATTAGCTGGCAACTTTGGCGATCCATTTCATGGAGATATGGATGCAGCCCAAGAAAATAATAGAGAACAATTACTAAAATTTTTAAATGAGTTGAGGGCAGAGGTTAACCCAGTTGAAGGTGAGACAACGAGTGAGTACGTCAAACGTGCACTTGCAGTACAGATTTCTGTGACAGAAGCAGGTGCAAAAGTTATGGACGTTGAGACTTTAGGAAGTGGTGCTGATGTTGGCGATCTAGATAATGCATTTGGTAAGAGTATCACCATTGATAATATTGATGTTAAAAGTGAAGTGATTGACGGAGTTACAAAAAATCATGTTGTTGTCAGGGGAGGTGTCCACGGGTATACAGGTACGGAGGTTTTGTCTTCAGATTATAATGATAAATTAAATGTAAGCTCAGAAGACCACTTTCATACAGTAGAGGATTTAAAAGACATAAGCAGGAATTTATCTTTGAAACTTGCGGCGTACGACCAACTAAGAAGTGAAGGTTTGGAAGAAAAGGCTGATATTCTGTTAAATAATATTCACGAAGAAGTATCGATGGATGATAAAAGATTCGGTAAGGGGGTAATAGACTATTCAAAAATCCCCAAGTTAAACAAATAGCAATAGAACCCAAAAGTGATGAGACGTCCGACGTCTCATCACTTTTGAACTTAGACTTAGGATTGTGCAAAGTGATTAGACGTCGGACGTCTCATCACTTTTATATCACCTGTAATCTTAAATTGATTTTACTGTGGTTTTTTGTTATTGTTGAGCAATCGTATCGTGAATATACTGATTTGTAATTATTAATTAAGGTTTAAAAATAAAAATGAAGAATCCTATAAACGAAAGAACATTTGTAATGATAAAAGCTGATGGAATTCATCGGTCTTTAGTTGGTGAAATAATCCAACGCCTAGAAAGGACGGGTTTAAAGATAGTGGGTATTAAAATGCTTATTCCTACAAGAGATCAAGTTATCTCTCATTACGGTAAAGATGATGTTTGGTTTGAGAAGGTTGGTAATAGAATAGTTGAAAATATAAAAAAAACAGGTGATGAGCCAAAGAAAGAAGCTATAAATTACGGTAAAGATGTGATAGAGGGACTTGTAAAGTATTTTGTATGTAGCCCAGCCGTTGCAATAGTAATAGAAGGAAACCAAGCGGTTGGAATTATAAAAAAGATAGTTGGTGGAACAGAGCCACTTACTTCAGATGTGGGTACTATTCGCGGGGATCTTACAATTGATTCTTACGAACTTGCAAATCTTGATGATGGACGTGCAGTGCGTAATTTATTACACTGCTCTGATGTTGTAGAGGAAGCAGAAAGAGAAATTAAGGTGTGGTTTAAAGAAGATGAACTTATGGACTACAAGCATATAAATGAAAAAATGTTATACGATGTAAATATTGATGGTATTTTAGAGTAGGGTTTGTCTGTTAGGTAAAATAACCCCGATTATTGGATGTTGAGCGTTCAGTAGTTGGGGTTATTTCTTGAACATGGGTGTGTTTTTTTTTGACTTTATTTACTATTTAATATAATATAATAATATGGAATTAAATGAAGAAACACTTAAAAATATATTAACTAATCAGCGGAAAGAGTACGAACGATATATGGGTGCATTGAGTGAGGATACTCAAGATAAAATTAGTGCAGTTGCAGAGCAACTTTCTGGAATGAAAGAGACTTTGGATCATCATACAGAAATATTAGATTCTCACTCTAGTATATTAGATTCTCACTCTAGAATATTAGATTCTCATACAGAAACGATTGGTACAATAAAAGAAGATGTTGAAGTTATAAAAATGGATATTGAGTTTATAAAAGGTGGGATAAAAAAGAAAGTTGATTATGATGAATTTGTTGCATTGGAGAAAAGATTATCATTATTAGAAACAAGAGTTAGCCATTAAATTTCAATAAAGTAGCTCCGGTTTAATTTAAATAGAAGATATTTATTTTTCATAAATACAAAACAAAAAGTTTACTTGGTCAATATTGCAAAGAAAATAGCATAAGGAGTATAATATAAATAGGATTACTTTAGAGGATATTGTTCACTTCTAATTTTAGACTTAAGGGAGTTTTATATTACGATATACCGTGGTATCTCGTTGCGGACACCCACCTAGATTTTTCTAGGAGCGATAACTTTAAGGCAATCCTTTAAAAAAATATCACATAGCAAATACTGTGTGGTATTTTTTTGTGTAATATAAAAACAGAAGCCATACTGGAGCACTAATCTAAGTTTTATTTTATAAATATTTAATTGTTGTGATATAATAAAAATAATGAATAATCATTTTATAAAAAATTTTGACGAGCTGGCAACGACTCCAATTCGAAAAGATGCACTTGAGATACTGGAAGCTGGTTATGATGCAATTTCAACAGAAAAAGTAATTAACTCTTTTGTAAAGATTAAAGATAATATTTTGTCTATAAAAAATAAAAAAATAAATTTAGATAATTATAAAAAGATTTATTTTATAGGAATTGGAAAATGCTCTGCAGATGCAGGGAAGGTAATTTCTCAGATTTTAGGAGATAGGATTTTTGGTGGAGTTATCATTGATGTTAAGGGTGTTAAGTTGGATAGAATACAGTCTCACATTGGTACACACCCTCTTCCATCTGAAGAGAATATTCTTGCAACGGAATCTATAGAAAATATTCTTAAAAAAACAACAGAAGACGACTTGATTATTACCGTTATTTCTGGGGGTGGTTCTGCCCTCTTGTGTCTTCCAAATGATATAAAGTGTGAAATGTTAATAAAGATTACAAAAGAGTTGATGGATAAAGGTGTGGATATAGAAGAGTTGAACATTGTTCGTAAACACCTATCTTTAATACAAGGTGGGCAATTTGCAAAAACTGCATATCCTTCAGAAATTGTGTCCCTTATTTTTTCTGATGTACCAGGTAATAACATTAGTACTATAGCTTCTGGTCCTACTGTTATGGATACTACAACAAAAGAAACAGCAGAAAAAATTCTTGTGAAATATAACATATTAACAAATTACAAATTGCCAGATTGTGAAATACTTGAAACCCCAAAAGAAGAAAAATATTTTGAAAAAGTAGACAATATATTATTACTTACAAACGAAACGGCACTTTCTGCAATGGCAGAAAAAGCAAGAAGTCTTGGGTATGGTGCGTCTATCGTAAACACACAAATACAAGGAGAGGCGCGTGGCACGGGGGAGATTATCGCATCTGCAAGTAAACCTGGTATGTGTATGCTCTATGGAGGAGAGACCACAGTAGTTGTGCGAGGTAATGGAAAAGGTGGAAGAAGCCAAGAACTAGTGCTTGGCGCACTAGGTAATTTAAAAGAGGACTCAGTTGTGGTTGGTGCTGCTTCAGACGGATGGGATAATAGCGATGTTGCAGGTGCAATTGGAGACAGAGCTTTTTTAGAAGAAGCGAATAAAAAAAATTTAAATATTAGTAAATTTTTAGACGATAATAATTCTTACGAGTTTTTTGATATAATAGGAGGGCATATTAAAACAGGAAGAATTGGTAGTAATGTGTCGGACTTGTATTTCACACTCACAAAATAAAATTATGAAAATTACAAAATGTATTGCAAAAGAAATAGCTGATTCAAGGGGTAAGCCAACAATAGAGGTAGAGCTTTTTTCTGGTGATGTTTCTGCTGTGGCTGGTATCCCATCTGGGAAAAGTACAGGCTCAAAAGAAGCACTGGAAAAACGAGATAGTGATGGCGTTGGTGTGAAAACTGCAATTTCAAATGTAGAAAATGTAATTGCTCCACAGGTTTTAGACAAAGAACTTTCAACAAAAGAAATTGACGAGTTGCTTTTATCTTTAGATGGTACAGATAATAAAACAAATCTTGGAGCGAATGCTATGCTCGGAGTAAGTATTGCTAGTACTAAACTTGCCGCATCTCTGGAGGGTATCCCTATATGGAAATTTATTGCAAATATAAACAGTACGCCGCCCAGACTTCCAAAACTATTTATGAATATAATGAACGGTGGCGCCCATGCTGATTTTAGATTACCTTTTCAAGAATATATGATTGTTCCAGATTATGATTTAGTATCAGAATCTTATGAAAATGCAAAAAAAGTAATTGAAATACTTGGAGAAAAATTAAAAGATGAATTTGGAGAAATGCCACTCGGAGATGAGGGAGGATATTCCCCTGTGTTTAAAAATATAAAAGACCCATTTAAGTTACTTAGCGATATTATTACTAGTACAAATGAAAACATATTTCTTGCAATCGATGCCGCTGCGTCAGAGTTTTACAAAAATGGGAGTTATAATTTATTGAATAAAGAATACTCATCAGAAGAGCTTCTGGGTGTTTACAAAGAGTTAACAAATGAGTTTAATCTTTTGATTGTTGAAGATCCATTTAATGAATTTGATTCTGAAAGTTTTTCAAAACTTACAAAAGAAATAGGTGATAAAGTTCTAATACTTGCTGATGATTTAACCGTAACAAATCCATCTATCGTAGAGCAAATGGTAAAGCAAAAAGCAGGAAATTCTGTTATAATAAAGCCAAACCAAATAGGTACACTTTCTGAGGTTTACGAAGCAGTTTCTATTGCACGTAGTGCTGGTTGGAAGCCAGTAGCTTCTCACCGTAGTGGCGAAACTATGGATTCTTTTATTTCAGATTTAGCGGTTGGAATAGGTGCTTACGGAATTAAGGCAGGTTCACCGCTAAAGAAAGAAAGAGAAATTAAGTACAAAAGGTTGATAGAAATAGAGCAAGAGTTTAATAAATATAATTAATTATCAATTTAATAGAACAACGATGAAAATAGTTTATTTTTCAAAAGAAGACTGGGAAGAAAAGTATGTAAAAAGCAAGCTCCCCACCGATGATTTAGTTTTTTATAGTGGAACATTACAAGATTATCCAGACTACGAAGGCAAAGAAGTAGAGATACTTTCAATGTTTACAAAATCACACATTGGCAAAGAAGAATTAGGTAGATTCCCAAACTTAAAATTCATAGCAACACGCTCAACCGGGTTTGATCACATAGATAGAGACGAAGCACAAGCTCGCGGAATTGTAATCTCAAATGTTCCATTTTATGGTGCAAATACTGTCGCAGAATATACTTTTGCATTACTTTTAAATATTTCACGAAAGATTTATAGTTCGTACGATATGGTTTTAAAAGAAGGTAAATTTTCAACCAGTGGATTGCGTGGTTTTGATTTAATGGGTAAGACTATCGGCGTCATTGGAACAGGGAGTATAGGTTCACATACAATAAAAATAGCAAAAGGTTTTGGTATGAATGTTTTAGCTTTTGACGTAAATCACAACGAGGAGCTTTCAAAAGAGCTCGGTTTTAAATATGTAGAATTTGAAGAGCTACTAGGTTCTTCTGATATTATAAGCTTGCATGCTCCGTACAATGAACACACACGCCACATGATTAATGTTGGGAATATTGAGAAAATTAAAAAAGGGGCATTTCTGCTTAATACAGCTCGGGGTGGTTTAGTGGAGACAAGGGCGTTGATTTTGGGTCTTGAAAGTGGAACACTTGCAGGAGCAGGATTGGACGTTTTAGAAGAAGAAGAGTACATGGACGATGATTTTGATTTGATTGAAAAAGAACATCCAAACCCAGAAAACCTGCAAATTATTTTAAGTAATCAGTATTTAATTGACCACCCCAGAGTGCTAATAACACCACATAATGCATTTAATACAAAAGAAGCTTTTGAGCGTATTGTAAATACAACGATAGAAAATATTAAAGCCTTTGAGAGTGGTGTTCCTGTAAATATTGTTAAAAATAACAAAAAATAAAATTATGTATCTTATTGCAAAATGGTTTATCAGTGCACTATCGTTGCTTTTGGCAGCCTACTTGGTGCCAGGTATCTCTGTAAGCTCATTTTACATAGCGCTTATTGTTGCGTTGTTCTTAGGTATCGTAAACGCTATTATCCGCCCTGTCCTTATAGTGCTTACATTACCTGTAAATATTATTTCACTGGGCTTATTTATCTTCGTTATCAATGGATTCTTGTTTTGGTTCTTATCTACTTTTATAAAAGGCTTTTATGTGAGTGGAATTGGTGTCGCAATAATTGGTGCGTTGGTGGTGTCCGTATTTAGCTATCTTGGTAATAGATTTTTTGTAGATAAACAGACAACAGAAATTCGCTAGCTTATTTCTTTATTTTGGACTATACTACACCACTTGGTTTTCAATTGTAAAAAATATGAAGAAAATAAAAATAATAACACATAGTGGAAGTTTTCATATAGATGATATATTCGCTGTTACTGTGTTGGTTTTATTGTTAGACAAAAAAAGAGAGGATTATGAGGTTATTCGCACAAGAGACCCTGAAATAATAAAGACAGGAGACTTTGTTGTTGATGTTGGAGGGGTTTATAACCCAGATAAAAATCTTTTTGACCATCATCAAGAAGACGGAGCAGGGAAAAGAGAAAATGGAATTCCTTATTCCTCTTTTGGTCTTGTTTGGAAGAAATTTGGTGGTTCTGTGTGTACTGAAGAAAATGTTGCAGAGATTATTGATAAAAAAATAGCAGTATATATTGACGCCGAGGATAATGGCGTTAATTTGTACGAGGTGGAAAGTGGTATAAATGTGTATACATTCCCAAAAGCAATAAAAATATTTCGTCCGATGTTTGAAGAAGAAAGGACTATGGATGAAGGTTTTTTTGAAGCACTAGGATTTGTTAAGCGTATACTGGAACGGGAGATTTTAAAAGCGGAGAAGTTTATTAAGACAAAAAGCATTATTGAAGATGTGTATAATAACACACAAGATAAACGTTTAATTGTGTTGGATAAATATATACCAGCTGTTTTGTTGTTAGAGAAATACCCAGAACCGCTGTTTATTGTTGCACCTGGGGTAAACAATGACGAGTGGATTGTAAAGGCAATTACAAAAGGAGAAAATACATTTTCTGCAAGAAAAGCATTTCCAAAACAATGGGCAGGCAAGATAGATAGCGAGCTTGTTGAGTTGTCGGGAGTTTCTGATGCTAAATTTTGTCATCATAGTGGAGAATATATTGCTATAGCAGGTTCAAAAGAAGGTGCGGTTGCTCTTGCAAAGCTGGCATTGGAAAATTAGATGATGTCTTAATTTGCATGGTGTGTATATGTTGGATGTTGATATGTTAAAATGAAATTATGGCATTTGTAGATGAATTAAATATTTTTATAAAAGCAGGACGCGGTGGAGACGGCGTAGAGCGATGGCGTCATGAAAAAGGACGTGAGTTTGGTGGTCCTTCTGGTGGCAACGGTGGCAATGGCGCCGATGTGTATATTGTAGGTACTCGCGATATAAATTTACTTGCAAAATATAAAAATAAAAAAGAGTTCATTGCACAGAATGGCGAAGAGGGTAGAAAAGATAGCGAGTATGGCGCAAATGGTGAAGACTTATTGATTAAATTACCAATTGGGTCCGTTGTCTATAATAACGAAACAGGAGAAAAATTTTCTCTTGAAAGTGAGGATGAAAAAATTCTTGTTCTAAAAGGAGGTAGAGGTGGGCGAGGTAATGAATCATTTAAGTCTTCTACAAACATATGTCCAAAACAATGGACACCAGGGCAAGATGGACAGCAAGCACAATTTGAAATAGAGCTAGAGCTCGTGGTTGATGTTGGTTTTGTTGGACTTCCTAATGCTGGTAAATCAAGTTTGTTAAACGCAATAACAGGAGCGCATGTCAAAACAGCAGATTATCCATTTACTACACTTGAGCCAAATCTGGGAGAGTTGTATGGGTATATCCTCGCAGATATTCCCGGTCTTATTGAAGGTGCCTCAGAAGGAAAAGGTTTAGGTTATAAATTTTTGCGTCACATAAAAAGAACAAAAATGCTAGTGCATTTGGTTTCCCTTGAAAATGAAAATATGTATGATGTTTATAAATCAATACGAAAGGAGATGGAAGATTATGATGTTAGCTTGGTAAAGAAAAAGGAAATTATTGTACTAACAAAAACAGATACAGTATCAGAAAAAGAAGTTGAAAATGCAAAAAAGCAATTTAAAGATTTTGGTAATATCTATACAATTTCAATTTATGACGATAATTCATTAAAGAATTTTACAGACGGACTTATAAAGACTCTACGAGAGCAAAAGTGACATTCTTGCGTTAAAATAGTATACTTTAGCTTAAGTATAAATTAAAAAACGTATTAAAATATTAAATAAATTATGAAAAATAAAAGTATAATTATATTTACATTAGTAGTTGTTGTTATAATCGCAGGTTTTTTCTTGTTCAATTCATTTTTAAAGAAAAATGTCATAAAACCGGAAGTAAAAACGCCAGAGAAAACAGCAGAAAGACAAATGGCATCTTTGTCGGTTCCACAACAAGCCGGTGGTGATAATGTATTTATTGAGAAGTCATTTCTACCAGAAGGTGGATATGTTGTAATTCATTCAGGAAAAGATGGTAATGTCGGCGGGATTATAGGAGAATCAAAACTTTTACCAGCTGGTAGTAGTGATAATTTTCTTATGAAGATTAACGAAACAGTTGTAAAGGGGGACGTTTTATTTGCCATGTTGCATTCCAGCGATGGCGATGGGAAATTTGACCCAACCCTCGATACTCCAATCCTAGGGAATGAGGGTAAACCAGTAGTAGTAAAATTTGATATTGTAAGTGAAGGTGAATTAAACAAAGGGGCTAAACTTTAAATCTTAAAAAAGTGGTCAAGGTGGAAATTTTTAGATTTTTAGAATATAATCTTTGACTTTTTAGAATGGGTAAAAAAAATATGGATAATAAATACAAACCAACAATAGGATTAGAAATACATGCAGAGCTCAAAACAATTACAAAAATGTTTTGTAATTCAAAAAATGACCCAGAAGAAAAAAAACCGAATGTAAACATTTGTACTGTTTGCATGTCGCACCCAGGAACACTTCCAGTGGTTAATAAAAAAGCAGTTGGATATGTTTTGAAAGTTGGGAAAGCTCTTAATTCTAAATTGGCAGACTTTACAGAATTTGACCGTAAGAATTATTTTTATCCAGATATTCCAAAAGGGTATCAGATAAGCCAATATCAATATCCGCTTGTTTCTGGTGGTGAGCTTGCTGGGGTACAGATAACGAGGGTTCACTTAGAAGAAGATACAGCACGCTCTACTCACTATGGAGAGCATAGTTTGGTGGATTTTAATCGCGCTGGTGTGCCTCTTATGGAGCTAGTTACCGAGCCTGTTGTTGGTAGCTCTATTGTGGCTGGAAAGTTTGCTCGGGAATTACAATTACTTCTGAGAACTCTAGGAGTTTCAGATGCAAATATGGAAAAAGGGGAGATGCGAGTGGAGGCGAATATAAGTGTTAGTAAAACAGATACGTTTGGTACTAAGGTTGAAGTTAAAAATTTGAACTCTTTCAAAATTGTTGAAAAAGCAATTGAGTACGAAATAGAACGGCAAATAAAAGCACTCGAAAATGGAGAAACTTTAGTACAGGAAACTCGCGGTTGGGATGAAAATAAAAACATAACTTTTTCTCAAAGAACAAAAGAATCTGCAGATGATTATCGCTATTTTCCTGATCCTGATATTCCCAAATTACGCATTAGTGAAATAAGCGAATTTAGCTCTGAGGAACTTCAAAAAAATATGCCAGAATTACCGTGGAAAAAACGCGATAGGTACAAAAAAGATTTTGGTATTAAAGATGAAGATATAGAATTATTTACAGTAGATAAAAAGCTAGGAGATTTTTTTGAAAAGGTTGTTGGGAATTTTAGTAATGATAAAAACAAAATAAAATTAGCTTCAAATTATATTACGTCAGATTTAGTAGGACTTATTAAAAATAAAAATAAATTGAAATTGCCAGAACCAGAAGATTTTGCTGAGATGATTGCAATGATAGAGTCTGGAGATATTTCTTCGCGTGGAGCTAAAGATATTTTAATGATAATGTGTGAGTCTGGAGATAACCCCAAAGAGATAGCTGAAAAAAATGGACTTATACAAAAGAACGATGAAGGTGAGCTAAAAGAAACTATATTGCAGATAATGGGTGATAACGAAAAAGCTGTAGCTGAATATAAAGATGGTAAGGAGTCCGCGATGCAGTATTTAATAGGGCAAGGTATGAAAATTACAAAAGGGTCGGCAAATCCTCAGATATTGAAAAAACTTTTTGAACAAGAGTTGAAGTAGGTTTTTAGGGGGGGTGCGGAGAACACAACTGGGCGGTAAATTTTGCCTGCAGGCAAAATTTACCGCCCAGTTGTGTTCTCCGCACCCCCCCTAAAAACCTACTTCAACTCTTGTTCAAAAAGTTTTTTCAATATCTGAGGATTTGCCGACCCTTTTGTAATTTTCATACCTTGCCCTATTAAATACTGCATCGCGGACTCCTTACCATCTTTATATTCAGCTACAGCTTTTTCGTTATCACCCATTATCTGCAATATAGTTTCTTTTAGCTCACCTTCATCGTTCTTTTGTATAAGTCCATTTTTTTCAGCTATCTCTTTGGGGTTATCTCCAGACTCACACATTATCATTAAAATATCTTTAGCTCCACGCGAAGAAATATCTCCAGACTCTATCATTGCAATCATCTCAGCAAAATCTTCTGGTTCTGGCAATTTCAATTTATTTTTATTTTTAATAAGTCCTACTAAATCTGACGTAATATAATTTGAAGCTAATTTTATTTTGTTTTTATCATTACTAAAATTCCCAACAACCTTTTCAAAAAAATCTCCTAGCTTTTTATCTACTGTAAATAATTCTATATCTTCATCTTTAATACCAAAATCTTTTTTGTACCTATCGCGTTTTTTCCACGGTAATTCTGGCATATTTTTTTGAAGTTCCTCAGAGCTAAATTCGCTTATTTCACTAATGCGTAATTTGGGAATATCAGGATCAGGAAAATAGCGATAATCATCTGCAGATTCTTTTGTTCTTTGAGAAAAAGTTATGTTTTTATTTTCATCCCAACCGCGAGTTTCCTGTACTAAAGTTTCTCCATTTTCGAGTGCTTTTATTTGCCGTTCTATTTCGTACTCAATTGCTTTTTCAACAATTTTGAAAGAGTTCAAATTTTTAACTTCAACCTTAGTACCAAACGTATCTGTTTTACTAACACTTATATTCGCCTCCACTCGCATCTCCCCTTTTTCCATATTTGCATCTGAAACTCCTAGAGTTCTCAGAAGTAATTGTAATTCCCGAGCAAACTTTCCAGCCACAATAGAGCTACCAACAACAGGCTCGGTAACTAGCTCCATAAGAGGCACACCAGCGCGATTAAAATCCACCAAACTATGCTCTCCATAGTGAGTAGAGCGTGCTGTATCTTCTTCTAAGTGAACCCTCGTTATCTGTACCCCAGCAAGCTCACCACCAGAAACAAGCGGATATTGATATTGGCTTATCTGATACCCTTTTGGAATATCTGGATAAAAATAATTCTTACGGTCAAATTCTGTAAAGTCTGCCAATTTAGAATTAAGAGCTTTCCCAACTTTCAAAACATATCCAACTGCTTTTTTATTAACCACTGGAAGTGTTCCTGGGTGCGACATGCAAACAGTACAAATGTTTACATTCGGTTTTTTTTCTTCTGGGTCATTTTTTGAATTACAAAACATTTTTGTAATTGTTTTGAGCTCTGCATGTATTTCTAATCCTATTGTTGGTTTGTATTTATTATCCATATTTTTTTTACCCATTCTAAAAAGTCAAAGATTATATTCTAAAAATCTAAAAATTTCCACCTTGACCACTTTTTTAAGATTTAAAGTTTAGCCCCTTTGTTTAATTCACCTTCACTTACAATATCAAATTTTACTACTACTGGTTTACCCTCATTCCCTAGGATTGGAGTATCGAGGGTTGGGTCAAATTTCCCATCGCCATCGCTGGAATGCAACATGGCAAATAAAACGTCCCCCTTTACAACTGTTTCGTTAATCTTCATAAGAAAATTATCACTACTACCAGCTGGTAAAAGTTTTGATTCTCCTATAATCCCGCCGACATTACCATCTTTTCCTGAATGAATTACAACATATCCACCTTCTGGTAGAAATGACTTCTCAATAAATACATTATCACCACCGGCTTGTTGTGGAACCGACAAAGATGCCATTTGTCTTTCTGCTGTTTTCTCTGGCGTTTTTACTTCCGGTTTTATGACATTTTTCTTTAAAAATGAATTGAACAAGAAAAAACCTGCGATTATAACAACAACTACTAATGTAAATATAATTATACTTTTATTTTTCATAATTTATTTAATATTTTAATACGTTTTTTAATTTATACTTAAGCTAAAGTATACTATTTTAACGCAAGAATGTCACTTTTGCTCTCGTAGAGTCTTTATAAGTCCGTCTGTAAAATTCTTTAATGAATTATCGTCATAAATTGAAATTGTATAGATATTACCAAAATCTTTAAATTGCTTTTTTGCATTTTCAACTTCTTTTTCTGATACTGTATCTGTTTTTGTTAGTACAATAATTTCCTTTTTCTTTACCAAGCTAACATCATAATCTTCCATCTCCTTTCGTATTGATTTATAAACATCATACATATTTTCATTTTCAAGGGAAACCAAATGCACTAGCATTTTTGTTCTTTTTATGTGACGCAAAAATTTATAACCTAAACCTTTTCCTTCTGAGGCACCTTCAATAAGACCGGGAATATCTGCGAGGATATACCCATACAACTCTCCCAGATTTGGCTCAAGTGTAGTAAATGGATAATCTGCTGTTTTGACATGCGCTCCTGTTATTGCGTTTAACAAACTTGATTTACCAGCATTAGGAAGTCCAACAAAACCAACATCAACCACGAGCTCTAGCTCTATTTCAAATTGTGCTTGCTGTCCATCTTGCCCTGGTGTCCATTGTTTTGGACATATGTTTGTAGAAGACTTAAATGATTCATTACCTCGCCCACCTCTACCTCCTTTTAGAACAAGAATTTTTTCATCCTCACTTTCAAGAGAAAATTTTTCTCCTGTTTCGTTATTATAGACAACGGACCCAATTGGTAATTTAATCAATAAGTCTTCACCATTTGCGCCATACTCGCTATCTTTTCTACCCTCTTCGCCATTCTGTGCAATGAACTCTTTTTTATTTTTATATTTTGCAAGTAAATTTATATCGCGAGTACCTACAATATACACATCGGCGCCATTGCCACCGTTGCCACCAGAAGGACCACCAAACTCACGTCCTTTTTCATGACGCCATCGCTCTACGCCGTCTCCACCGCGTCCTGCTTTTATAAAAATATTTAATTCATCTACAAATGCCATAATTTCATTTTAACATATCAACATCCAACATATACACACCATGCAAATTAAGACATCATCTAATTTTCCAATGCCAGCTTTGCAAGAGCAACCGCACCTTCTTTTGAACCTGCTATAGCAATATATTCTCCACTATGATGACAAAATTTAGCATCAGAAACTCCCGACAACTCAACAAGCTCGCTATCTATCTTGCCTGCCCATTGTTTTGGAAATGCTTTTCTTGCAGAAAATGTATTTTCTCCTTTTGTAATTGCCTTTACAATCCACTCGTCATTGTTTACCCCAGGTGCAACAATAAACAGCGGTTCTGGGTATTTCTCTAACAACAAAACAGCTGGTATATATTTATCCAACACAATTAAACGTTTATCTTGTGTGTTATTATACACATCTTCAATAATGCTTTTTGTCTTAATAAACTTCTCCGCTTTTAAAATCTCCCGTTCCAGTATACGCTTAACAAATCCTAGTGCTTCAAAAAAACCTTCATCCATAGTCCTTTCTTCTTCAAACATCGGACGAAATATTTTTATTGCTTTTGGGAATGTATACACATTTATACCACTTTCCACCTCGTACAAATTAACGCCATTATCCTCGGCGTCAATATATACTGCTATTTTTTTATCAATAATCTCTGCAACATTTTCTTCAGTACACACAGAACCACCAAATTTCTTCCAAACAAGACCAAAAGAGGAATAAGGAATTCCATTTTCTCTTTTCCCTGCTCCGTCTTCTTGATGATGGTCAAAAAGATTTTTATCTGGGTTATAAACCCCTCCAACATCAACAACAAAGTCTCCTGTCTTTATTATTTCAGGGTCTCTTGTGCGAATAACCTCATAATCCTCTCTTTTTTTGTCTAACAATAAAACCAACACAGTAACAGCGAATATATCATCTATATGAAAACTTCCACTATGTGTTATTATTTTTATTTTCTTCATATTTTTTACAATTGAAAACCAAGTGGTGTAGTATAGTCCAAAATAAAGAAATAAGCTAGCGAATTTCTGTTGTCTGTTTATCTACAAAAAATCTATTACCAAGATAGCTAAATACGGACACCACCAACGCACCAATTATTGCGACACCAATTCCACTCACATAAAAGCCTTTTATAAAAGTAGATAAGAACCAAAACAAGAATCCATTGATAACGAAGATAAATAAGCCCAGTGAAATAATATTTACAGGTAATGTAAGCACTATAAGGACAGGGCGGATAATAGCGTTTACGATACCTAAGAACAACGCAACAATAAGCGCTATGTAAAATGAGCTTACAGAGATACCTGGCACCAAGTAGGCTGCCAAAAGCAACGATAGTGCACTGATAAACCATTTTGCAATAAGATACATAATTTTATTTTTTGTTATTTTTAACAATATTTACAGGAACACCACTCTCAAAGGCTTTAATATTTTCTATCGTTGTATTTACAATACGCTCAAAAGCTTCTTTTGTATTAAATGCATTATGTGGTGTTATTAGCACTCTGGGGTGGTCAATTAAATACTGATTACTTAAAATAATTTGCAGGTTTTCTGGGTTTGGATGTTCTTTTTCAATCAAATCAAAATCATCGTCCATGTACTCTTCTTCTTCTAAAACGTCCAATCCTGCTCCTGCAAGTGTTCCACTTTCAAGACCCAAAATCAACGCCCTTGTCTCCACTAAACCACCCCGAGCTGTATTAAGCAGAAATGCCCCTTTTTTAATTTTCTCAATATTCCCAACATTAATCATGTGGCGTGTGTGTTCATTGTACGGAGCATGCAAGCTTATAATATCAGAAGAACCTAGTAGCTCTTCAAATTCTACATATTTAAAACCGAGCTCTTTTGAAAGCTCCTCGTTGTGATTTACGTCAAAAGCTAAAACATTCATACCAAAACCTTTTGCTATTTTTATTGTATGTGAACCTATACTCCCTGTTCCAATGACGCCGATAGTCTTACCCATTAAATCAAAACCACGCAATCCACTGGTTGAAAATTTACCTTCTTTTAAAACCATATCGTACGAACTATAAATCTTTCGTGAAATATTTAAAAGTAATGCAAAAGTATATTCTGCGACAGTATTTGCACCATAAAATGGAACATTTGAGATTACAATTCCGCGAGCTTGTGCTTCGTCTCTATCTATGTGATCAAACCCGGTTGAGCGTGTTGCTATGAATTTTAAGTTTGGGAATCTACCTAATTCTTCTTTGCCAATGTGTGATTTTGTAAACATTGAAAGTATCTCTACTTCTTTGCCTTCGTAGTCTGGATAATCTTGTAATGTTCCACTATAAAAAACTAAATCATCGGTGGGGAGCTTGCTTTTTACATACTTTTCTTCCCAGTCTTCTTTTGAAAAATAAACTATTTTCATCGTTGTTCTATTAAATTGATAATTAATTATATTTATTAAACTCTTGCTCTATTTCTATCAACCTTTTGTACTTAATTTCTCTTTCTTTCTTTAGCGGTGAACCTGCCTTAATTCCGTAAGCACCTATTCCAACCGCTAAATCTGAAATAAAAGAATCCATAGTTTCGCCACTACGGTGAGAAGCTACTGGCTTCCAACCAGCACTACGTGCAATAGAAACTGCTTCGTAAACCTCAGAAAGTGTACCTATTTGGTTTGGCTTTATTATAACAGAATTTCCTGCTTTTTGCTTTACCATTTGCTCTACGATAGATGGATTTGTTACGGTTAAATCATCAGCAAGTATTAGAACTTTATCACCTATTTCTTTTGTAAGTTTTGAAAAACTTTCAGAATCAAATTCATTAAATGGATCTTCAACAATCAAAAGATTAAACTCATTTGTTAACTCTTTGTAAACACCCAGAAGCTCTTCTGATGAGTATTCTTTATTCAATAAATTATAACTCCCATTTTTGTAAAACTCTGACGCAGCGGCATCGATTGCAAGAAATATGTTTTCATTTGTACTAGTAATAATATCGCTAAGTAACTTAAATGGGTCTTTTATATTTTTAAACACAGGGGAATATCCTCCCTCATCTCCGAGTGGCATTTCTCCAAATTCATCTTTTAATTTTTCTCCAAGTATTTCAATTACTTTTTTTGCATTTTCATAAGATTCTGATACTAAATCATAATCTGGAACAATCATATATTCTTGAAAAGGTAATCTAAAATCAGCATGGGCGCCACCGTTCATTATATTCATAAATAGTTTTGGAAGTCTGGGCGGCGTACTGTTTATATTTGCAATAAATTTCCATATAGGGATACCCTCCAGAGATGCGGCAAGTTTAGTACTAGCAATACTTACTCCGAGCATAGCATTCGCTCCAAGATTTGTTTTATTATCTGTACCATCTAAAGATAAAAGCAACTCGTCAATTTCTTTTGTTGAAAGTTCTTTGTCTAAAACCTGTGGAGCAATTACATTTTCTACATTTGAAATTGCAGTTTTCACACCAACGCCATCACTATCTCGTTTTTCCAGTGCTTCTTTTGAGCCTGTACTTTTCCCAGATGGGATACCAGCCACAGCAGAAACATCACCAGAAAAAAGCTCTACCTCTATTGTTGGCTTACCCCTTGAATCAGCTATTTCTTTTGCAATACATTTTGTAATTTTCATAATTTTATTTTGTGAGTGTGAAATACAAGTCCGACACATTACTACCAATTCTTCCTGTTTTAATATGCCCTCCTATTATATCAAAAAACTCGTAAGAATTATTATCGTCTAAAAATTTACTAATATTTAAATTTTTTTTATTCGCTTCTTCTAAAAAAGCTCTGTCTCCAATTGCACCTGCAACATCGCTATTATCCCATCCGTCTGAAGCAGCACCAACCACAACTGAGTCCTCTTTTAAATTACCTAGTGCGCCAAGCACTAGTTCTTGGCTTCTTCCACCTTTTCCATTACCTCGCACAACTACTGTGGTCTCTCCTCCATAGAGCATACACATACCAGGTTTACTTGCAGATGCGATAATCTCCCCCGTGCCACGCGCCTCTCCTTGTATTTGTGTGTTTACGATAGACGCACCATACCCAAGACTTCTTGCTTTTTCTGCCATTGCAGAAAGTGCCGTTTCGTTTGTAAGTAATAATATATTGTCTACTTTTTCAAAATATTTTTCTTCTTTTGGGGTTTCAAGTATTTCACAATCTGGCAATTTGTAATTTGTTAATATGTTATATTTCACAAGAATTTTTTCTGCTGTTTCTTTTGTTGTAGTATCCATAACAGTAGGACCAGAAGCTATAGTACTAATGTTATTACCTGGTACATCAGAAAAAATAAGGGACACAATTTCTGAAGGATATGCAGTTTTTGCAAATTGCCCACCTTGTATTAAAGATAGGTGTTTACGAACAATGTTCAACTCTTCTATATCCACACCTTTATCCATCAACTCTTTTGTAATCTTTATTAACATTTCACACTTTATATCATTTGGAAGACACAAGAGGGCAGAACCACCCCCAGAAATAACGGTAATAATCAAGTCGTCTTCTGTTGTTTTTTTAAGAATATTTTCTATAGATTCCGTTGCAAGAATATTCTCTTCAGATGGAAGAGGGTGTGTACCAATGTGAGACTGTATTCTATCCAACTTAACACCCTTAACATCAATGATAACTCCACCAAAAATCCTATCTCCTAAAATCTGAGAAATTACCTTCCCTGCATCTGCAGAGCATTTTCCAATTCCTATAAAATAAATCTTTTTATAATTATCTAAATTTATTTTTTTATTTTTTATAGACAAAATATTATCTTTAATCTTTACAAAAGAGTTAATTACTTTTTCTGTTGAAATTGCATCATAACCAGCTTCCAGTATCTCAAGTGCATCTTTTCGAATTGGAGTCGTTGCCAGCTCGTCAAAATTTTTTATAAAATGATTATTCATTATTTTTATTATATCACAACAATTAAATATTTATAAAATAAAACTTAGATTAGTGCTCCAGTATGGCTTCTGTTTTTATATTACACAAAAAAATACCACACAGTATTTGCTATGTGATATTTTTTTAAAGGATTGCCTTAAAGTTATCGCTCCTAGAAAAATCTAGGTGGGTGTCCGCAACGAGATACCACGGTATATCGTAATATAAAACTCCCTTAAGTCTAAAATTAGAAGTGAACAATATCCTCTAAAGTAATCCTATTTATATTATACTCCTTATGCTATTTTCTTTGCAATATTGACCAAGTAAACTTTTTGTTTTGTATTTATGAAAAATAAATATCTTCTATTTAAATTAAACCGGAGCTACTTTATTGAAATTTAATGGCTAACTCTTGTTTCTAATAATGATAATCTTTTCTCCAATGCAACAAATTCATCATAATCAACTTTCTTTTTTATCCCACCTTTTATAAACTCAATATCCATTTTTATAACTTCAACATCTTCTTTTATTGTACCAATCGTTTCTGTATGAGAATCTAATATTCTAGAGTGAGAATCTAATATACTAGAGTGAGAATCTAATATTTCTGTATGATGATCCAAAGTCTCTTTCATTCCAGAAAGTTGCTCTGCAACTGCACTAATTTTATCTTGAGTATCCTCACTCAATGCACCCATATATCGTTCGTACTCTTTCCGCTGATTAGTTAATATATTTTTAAGTGTTTCTTCATTTAATTCCATATTATTATATTATATTAAATAGTAAATAAAGTCAAAAAAAAACACACCCATGTTCAAGAAATAACCCCAACTACTGAACGCTCAACATCCAATAATCGGGGTTATTTTACCTAACAGACAAACCCTACTCTAAAATACCATCAATATTTACATCGTATAACATTTTTTCATTTATATGCTTGTAGTCCATAAGTTCATCTTCTTTAAACCACACCTTAATTTCTCTTTCTGCTTCCTCTACAACATCAGAGCAGTGTAATAAATTACGCACTGCACGTCCATCATCAAGATTTGCAAGTTCGTAAGAATCAATTGTAAGATCCCCGCGAATAGTACCCACATCTGAAGTAAGTGGCTCTGTTCCACCAACTATCTTTTTTATAATTCCAACCGCTTGGTTTCCTTCTATTACTATTGCAACGGCTGGGCTACATACAAAATACTTTACAAGTCCCTCTATCACATCTTTACCGTAATTTATAGCTTCTTTCTTTGGCTCATCACCTGTTTTTTTTATATTTTCAACTATTCTATTACCAACCTTCTCAAACCAAACATCATCTTTACCGTAATGAGAGATAACTTGATCTCTTGTAGGAATAAGCATTTTAATACCCACTATCTTTAAACCCGTCCTTTCTAGGCGTTGGATTATTTCACCAACTAAAGACCGATGAATTCCATCAGCTTTTATCATTACAAATGTTCTTTCGTTTATAGGATTCTTCATTTTTATTTTTAAACCTTAATTAATAATTACAAATCAGTATATTCACGATACGATTGCTCAACAATAACAAAAAACCACAGTAAAATCAATTTAAGATTACAGGTGATATAAAAGTGATGAGACGTCCGACGTCTAATCACTTTGCACAATCCTAAGTCTAAGTTCAAAAGTGATGAGACGTCGGACGTCTCATCACTTTTGGGTTCTATTGCTATTTGTTTAACTTGGGGATTTTTGAATAGTCTATTACCCCCTTACCGAATCTTTTATCATCCATCGATACTTCTTCGTGAATATTATTTAACAGAATATCAGCCTTTTCTTCCAAACCTTCACTTCTTAGTTGGTCGTACGCCGCAAGTTTCAAAGATAAATTCCTGCTTATGTCTTTTAAATCCTCTACTGTATGAAAGTGGTCTTCTGAGCTTACATTTAATTTATCATTATAATCTGAAGACAAAACCTCCGTACCTGTATACCCGTGGACACCTCCCCTGACAACAACATGATTTTTTGTAACTCCGTCAATCACTTCACTTTTAACATCAATATTATCAATGGTGATACTCTTACCAAATGCATTATCTAGATCGCCAACATCAGCACCACTTCCTAAAGTCTCAACGTCCATAACTTTTGCACCTGCTTCTGTCACAGAAATCTGTACTGCAAGTGCACGTTTGACGTACTCACTCGTTGTCTCACCTTCAACTGGGTTAACCTCTGCCCTCAACTCATTTAAAAATTTTAGTAATTGTTCTCTATTATTTTCTTGGGCTGCATCCATATCTCCATGAAATGGATCGCCAAAGTTGCCAGCTAATATATCTGAGACTTTCATGTCTTTTATACCAACAATCCCATCTGCTGAATTTCCAGTCCACTCGTCTATCTGACTTCCACCAAAAAATAAAAATTTATATTTATAAATTTCACTTATTTTATCTTGCATTACCCCATCTGCTATTTTCAGTACGTCAGGAGATAATTTATCAATATCCATATTTTCTGAAAATGAATGCTGAGATTCAATATTTGGTAGCGATTGTCCATCTGGAGCTATAATCTCAAAATGCCCTGCAGTAACACCATCTCCTTTAACATACTCAACCACCGTCCCAGAGTGAACCAAGCTGACTTCGCTTATATGAACTGATGCATCTTGCCCTGGTATATGAACCATAGAATTTTTCCATGCTTCACTAAACTCTTTCGGGTCTTTTACCATTTCATGCGCAGACGACCAAATATTCCCTCCTTTACTAACAACATCACTAGAAACAACGACGTCTGGGTGAACACCCCCATGAGCACTCTCCAATACAGAAGGACTCTGGTCCAACGAAGGTTCAACTCCACCTGAACTTAACCCAACTTCATTCAATGCATCATGTACAACCCCAACATCAATTCCATGCAATAAATCCAAAGCAGACCTTCCTGCAATCATTGAAGCAGAGAAAGAAACCAACATCTTTGCCCACAATGCTCTTTTTTTCGCATTTTCAATTTTAGCCACACGCTCTTGTGATAACTTCTCCATCCTACTCAAATATTTCACATTAAATCCTTTAGAAAATTCTTCTTTTGTGCTTCTATCAACTTTATTAATTGTTTTTTCACCGATTTTTCCAGCAATCTTACCAAAAAGACCTCCAGCAAAAAGCCCAATAATACTTCTTGGAATTTTATTACTTGCGTAAACACCAGCAGAGAAAAGACCGACAGCGGAGGCACCTACTAAAGTAGCACCACCTGCCAAAGAAATACCAGCCACTGTACCACCAACTACCGCAATAGAAAAAGATACTTTACTGACAAAGCTCTTTTTGCTATACCACTCAACTCCTTTCATTATAAGATTTTGTTCTTTCACCCCCAGTGCTTCTTTTTTTGCCTTTTGTATTTCTTCTTGTTGAGATAATTCAATTTCATTAAAAATCTTTGCACTAAAATATTCTTCATCCATCGTTCTATTCGCCTCTTGTGCTTTTTCCATATCAATATCATCCACATCACGCATGTCTTTCATCCCATCAAAAAGTTCTTGTCTTTTCGCCCCATAAATACTTTTCATATATGCAACCTTTGAATCTCTATATCTACTCTTTAAATTCTGAAGTTCTTCCGGAAGATTTTTATCTTTCCCACTTATCCCTAGAGACTCCCTTATTCTTCTTGTTTTTAAGTAATCTTGATATTTTAAAACAAAAGCATCTTTGTCTTTATCCATAATTAATTTCTCGTCTGATTTTTCTTCAACAGACGTCCCTCCATCCACACCACTTTCTTTTGTTGTATTTTTTGCCTGTTCCAATATTTCTTTCTCTCTTTCAATTCCAATAGTACGCAGAAGACGATTCGCTTTATCAGAATCTTTTTTATCTATTTTCTCTATTGCACGTTGAAATTTTGTCTCTGCTCCACCTGTCATCTCAATCTCTTCAACATTTGCAGATTTTTTTTCTTTTACATCTTCAGCTTTTACACCGCCCGACACTTCAATTTCCTCAATATCACTACTTAAATCTTCCACTTCAATTCCTTCTACTGATTTTCTTGGTACTTCTTCAGTGTTTACACCACTTGACACCTCAACCTCTTCAATATCACCACTTAAATTCTTCGCTTCAACATCTGTAGGAATTTTTTCTTTCACATCTTCAGTCCCCACACCGCCCGACACTTCAATTTCCTCAATATCACTACTTAAATCTTCCACTTCAATATTTTTAGTAGTTTTTTGTGATTCGTCTTTAATTTCTTTATCATTTTGTAAATTTTTATTATCACTCAATACTGATTTTCGTATTTCCGCCATTTTCTGTTGCTGTTGTTTTGTCCTTGGACCATTCCCTAAATTCTCAGGAATTACAACAATGGATTCCTCCTCTATTTTAATATCCTTAACTGGCGGTTTAATTGTATTTTCTGTATTCAGAATACTCCTTGAAATTACTTTCTCTTTCCCTACTAACTCTGCAACTTTATCTCGTATACCAAGAGTCTTAGTGATATAGCTGAGAACTGCTTCTCCTTTTCGAATTTTATTTATTACAGCCTTTAAATAAGATGCCTTATACACCTTACCGTTTGAACCAGTTACCTCACCTAACCCATAAAGCGAATCAAACAAACTTTTAAAATTAGTTGCTTTAATAATTTCTTTTTTAAAGCCCTCTACCTCAATCCCTTTAGTGGATTTTTCCGTTTTACTTTCATTTGTATTTACATTTTCCATAGTCATAAAATTCAATAATTATACCCAAAACTAATTTTCTTTACTCACCTCTTTCATAACTTCAAAACTTTCTTTTTTGAAATTTACTATTTCCTCGACCACAATATCATCAAAATTATCAATTTTAGATCTTAAAAATTCTAGAATTTTATTACTCTCTTCTTCCGATTGAATTTCTTTATCAAATAGCCCATCTAGCTCATTTTGGTTTTCTTCAGACAACAACTCAACAACTCTTATCATTACATTTTGATATATAATCTTACTTATTCTTAGATAGGTCTCTTCTTTTTCATTCTCTGGAAGATTTTCAAGCCCAAGCTCTTTTACTATGTTTTTTTGCAATATATCCATATTTTTATTAAATTAATTTATAAATATAATACTACTAGATTATATAAAAAGTACAACTACTATTGATATTTCTTCATAATCTCATTCTCCACATCTATACGGTCGCGACCATATTTAAGATAGGAGAGTTGCTTAATACTTTCTATGATGTCCAAATTGCCTTGCGGTGGGCGCATTGCCTCAATATTGAAAGGCTCAACAGGCGAACCATTTACCAAAAGTTTCAAATAAGCATTGAAATTTTCAACATTCATAATATCCTTTGCATCAAACACAGGGGAAAACTGCTTCTCCAAGAATTCTGCATCTTCAGAGCCAACGCGATATGTTGCGATAGAACCCACATTGCCAAATACTGAATCACGAATTCCGTCATCAAGTTGTTTTATATATTGATGAGCGATATTCAAAGACAAGCGATATTTACGAGCTTCTGATAAAATAGTGGATATGGAATCAGTTGTTACATTTTGAAACTCATCAATATAAAGGTAAAAATCAGGACGCTCTGTTGCATCAACACGTGATAACGCTGCCTGTAATATCTTGCCAACTAAAATAAGACCAATCAAACTTGAATTTATATCACCCAAGCGTCCTTTTGAAAGATTAACCAGCAAAATCTTTTTCTCATCCATTATTTTACGAAAATTAAATGCAGATTTTTCTTGCGCAATAATTGGACGCATTATTTCATTTGCAAGAAATACATCAAATTTACTTGTGATATATGGAACAATATTTGCAAGGGACGCCTCCCCACCAGCTTTCCCTGCAACTTCTAGCCAAAATTGATTTATAACAGGATTTTTTGATCGTGAAAGTTTAAGCTCACGGAATTTATCGTTAGTCATTACTCGTGACACATCAAGCAGGGTATTGCCTGTTTCAGGGTCTTCCACAACAAGCATTGCCGAGTTTCTAAAATACTGTTCAAACATAGGACCCATCGATTCAGGTGAACCAGAATAAAGTTTTTGGAAAATACCAAACAGCTCATCTACTACGAAAGTTTTTTGCTCGGGATAATTTGTATCGTACTCAAGCATATTAAGACCCATTGGGCGTGGTGTGTATGCTGGGTCAAAATAAATAACATCATCGATACGTTCTTTTGGTATATTTGCTAAAATATCTTGAACATCAGAACCATGTGGGTCTATCATGCAAACACCATCGCCGTTTGCGATATCTTGCACAATCATATTTTTAAGTAATGTTGTTTTACCAGTACCAGTTTGCCCTATTACATAAAAGTGTCGCATCCTATCTTCGCGCTTGAAACGCACTTCCGTATCTTCGTTCCTGTATCTATTTACACCCAAAAGGATACCCTCTTCAGATACACCAGATGGCGCAGGTGCTTTTTTTGCTTTTTCTTCTCTTAGTTCAGAGGTTGCCCCAGAGGTAACAGGAAAATGAAGTATTGTTGTGAGCTCTTTTATATTAAGAGGGAAACTATTGTCTTTATTGTAAGAACGATAAATAAATTCATGTAAAAAAGAAGAGAGTTTTTTATCATTAGGTCTATTAAAAGAAATGCTATTCCAATCTGGTCTTCCGAATTGATTAAAAGATGCTTCTATTTCGTTGAGTATTATTTCTGCACTATCCTTATCTCCCGCAGATACAACAATTCGAATATTTGTATCCATTATTGGCGAAGAAATTTTACTAACAACCCCTTCAATTACTTCTTCTCCTACTGTTGGTGTTTTATCTTGTTCCTCTTTTGATTTTGAAGCACCGAAAACCATATCCTTAAGCACTCCGCCAAATTCTTTTGCAACACGCACCCCCTCACCCTCTGTTGCTTTTTTCAATGATTCACCTTTGCGCACTTTATCAAGAGCAGATTTATATTTTTTATTATACACATCACCAGCCGGAGAAAGCACGAGTTG
>VAPK010504651.1_pt1 | contig 29929 bp, 25 predicted proteins | sample 3395031 | NCBI WGS metagenome assembly VAPK01 (sample SAMN08290443, study PRJNA428436) | hydrothermal vent metagenome | isolation source: Deep-sea hydrothermal vent chimney 1 | place: Pacific Ocean: Juan De Fuca Ridge
CTATCTTAATAAAATAAATTTCTTAATTTAGTTTTTAAGATATACTCATTTTACAAAATTCCATCATCTGCGAAACTAAAATAACTCTTTTGAGTAATAATTAGATGGTCAAGTACTTTAATATCTAAAACTTCTCCACCATTTTTAATTTTCTTTGTTAAATTCTTATCTGATAAACTAGGCTTTAAATTTCCTGACGGATGGTTATGACAAAGAATAATACTCGTTGCTACAATTTCAAAGGCCCGTTTAAAAATCAATCTCAAATCAACTAAGGTACCTGTTATACCCCCTTTACTCAATTGGTTTTTTAACAATATCTTATTTGCATTATTTAAGTAAATTATCCAAAATTCTTCATGTTCCAACTCACCTATAATTGGTTGCATGACTTCAAAAACAGATTTGCTGCTGGTTATTTTTGACTTCACCAAAGCTTCTTCCAATCTACGTCTTCTTCCTAATTCTAAAGCAGTAATAATTGAAATAGCTTTAGCCTCACCAATTCCTTTAAATTTTACCAGATCTTTGACTTTTAACTTACTTAGCTCATTGAGATTGTTATCAATTTTGTTTAAAATTCTTTTCGATAATTCTACAGCACTTTCTTCTCTATTACCAGAACCTATCAGTATAGCGATCAATTCTGCATCCGATAAGGCCAATCTTCCTTTTAACAGCAATTTTTCTCTTGGCCTATCGTCTTCGTTCCACTGTTTGATTGTAAATGATTCTTTATTAGCAACCATGAATTTTTTCCTTAAAGATATAAAAGAAATACAATACATTTGTACCTTTAATTTAATAAACAAATGAGCAATTGCTCAGCTAAAAAAATATAGATGACATCACTTGACGTTCATTTAAGATTAACCAATTATAAAATTTAATTAGATGAAAATTATAATTGCAGGTGCCGGTGAAGTAGGTTTTCACCTTTCTAAATTATTATCGTTCGAATCACACGATATCACCTTGATAGATCTGGAAAAAGATAAGATAGTTCATGCAGATACCCGATTAGATATTAAAACAATACTTGACGATGCTACCTCAATATCTGCCTTAAAAAATGCGAATATAGATTCGGCCGATTTATTTATAGCAGTAACTTCTTCAGAAACCACCAATATTACCGCCTGCGTGATCTCTAAAAAATTAGGAGCTAAAAAAACGATTGCGCGTATCAGCAATTCTGAGTTTACCGATAATAAAAATGAAATTAACTTTAAAGATCTGGGTATAGATGAATTAATTTCGACCGAAGAATTGGCTACAAATGAAATTAAATTACTCATTGAAAAAGCAGCATTTCACGACACACATGAATTTGAAGGTGGTAAACTTACTATGTTGGGTATAACCTTATCCAAATCTGCTCCTTTTGTTGGTATGTCTGTAAAAAAGGCAGCTGCTAATTTTTCGAATATAAATTTTATGCCCATTGTAATTAAACGCAAAGAATCTGGTGAAACATTAATCCCAAGAGGCGATACTGTTTTTAAAGCCGGTGACCAGGCCTATTTTATTACTTTAAAAGAAGGTGTCGAAGAATTAAATAAATTATCGGCTACAAGTAATAAACCAATTAAAAATGTATTGATCTTAGGAGGTAGTAAAATTGGTGAAAGAACAGCAAAAGAACTTTGTAATAAAAAACTAAATATCAAATTAATCGAATATAAAAAATCAAGAGCAATTGAACTTGCCGAAGATCTTCCCAATGCATTGGTAATTTATGGAGATAGTAGAGATGTTGAATTATTGGAAGATGAAAATGTATCAGAAATGGATGCCGTTGTTGCTGTTACAGGAAGGTCTGAAACGAATATTATGTCTTGCCTCGTTGCCAAATCTAAAGGAGTTCAAAGAACTATAGCCCTTGTTCAAAATGTTGATTATTTTAACCTGAGCAAAAATATAGGTATAGATACTTTGATCAATAAAAAACTACTTGCTGCAAATAGTATCTTTAGATATATAAGAAAAGGGGAAGTTCTGGAAATGACTATCTTAAATGATGTAAACGCCGAAATTTTAGAATTTAAGGCACATGCCGATTCTAAAATAACACAAAAGAAAATTAAAGATCTTAAAATCCCCAGAAATTCAATTATTGGTGGGGTGATTAGAAATGATATAGGACTTATTGCTCTAGGTGATTTTCAAATAAAAGAAGATGATAAAGTGGTTGTTTGCTGCTTTCCAAAAACAATTTCAAAAATTGAAAAATTATTTAATTAAGGTGTAATGAAGAAGTTGAATATTAAGATCATTTTACAAATGATGGGTATTTTACTCCTTTTTAACGGGGGCTTTATGCTTATTTCTGCTCTTGTAAGTTTGTATTTTAAAGATGGTGCTGTGCAAGGTATTTTTTATGCCGGAATAATAACAGTTTTTATTGGTGCTCTTCTTCAATTTTCCACTAAAGGGTTTAAAAAGCAAATTAAAAAAAGAGAAGGATATTTAGTAGTTGCTTTAGGCTGGATAACTATGTCTCTTTCTGGTGCATTACCCTATATTTTAACGGGCTCGATCCCATCTTTGACCAATGCTTTTTTTGAAACCATGTCTGGTTATACTACTACAGGAGCTTCTATACTAAATGATATTGAAGCCATGCCAAAAAGTATTTTATTTTGGCGTAGTACCACACACTGGATTGGTGGAATGGGTATAATTGTTCTGGCAATTGCAATATTGCCTCTGTTAGGAATTGGAGGAATGCAACTATTTGCTGCTGAAGCTCCCGGACCTTCTTCGGATAAGCTCCATCCCAGAATAACAGATACGGCAAAAAGATTATGGTTTCTTTACATGGGTTTAACCCTTTCTCAGGCTATATTGTTAAAATTCGCCGGAATGGGATTCTTCGATGCGATAAACCATGCCATGAGCACCTTATCTACAGGTGGATTCTCAACAAAAAATGCCAGTATAGCCTATTGGAACAACAAACCTTTGATTCAATATATAATCATATTTTTTATGTTTGTTGCCGGAACAAATTTTGTACTGAGCTACTATGCCGTTAAAGGAAAGTTTAGTAAATATTTGCACGATGAAGAATTTAAATATTACACATTAGCCATTATTGGTTTTACTATTGTCTCTACCTTAGTGGTTTATCATTACGCAGAAGTTACTACATATACCACAGATATTCAGTTAATTGCACATCCTAAGATTTGGGGTGAATTAGAAAGTTCGTTCCGCCATTCTCTTTTTCAGGTTTTGGCAGTTGTCACTACAACAGGTTTTGTATCTGCCGATTTCACCATTTGGTCTCCGTTTTTAACCGTACTTTTTTTTATAATGATGTTTTTAGGTGCCTCTGCTGGTTCTACCGCTGGAGGAGTTAAATTTGTTCGTCATATTATTATGATAAAAAATGGCTTTCTAGAATTTAAAAGAACCATTCATCCCAATGCAATAATTCCGGTTAGATTTAATAACAAGTCTGTTACCCGGGGAATTGTATTTAATATCATGGCATTCTTTATTTTATACTTGATCATATTTGCAATAGGAGCTTTGGTATTTAGCTTTTTAGGAATAGACTACCTTACATCAATGGGAGCATCTGCATCATCTTTAGGTAATGTTGGTCCGGCTTTTGGTGAATTGAGTCCGGTAAATAATTACGATATTCTTCCCCCTTTCGGGAAATGGTGGTCGTCATTTTTGATGCTCTTAGGCAGACTGGAACTGTTTACTGTCCTCATTATATTTACGCCCTATTTTTGGAAAAATAATTAATTTTTTTATTAACCGTTATTTTTATCAATTCCTTGTCAGGAATTAATCCTGTATTTTAAGTAACTTGCAGTTCTATTTTATAAGTTTCTATGGAAAGAGTGAATCCCTATATCCCAAAAAATAAAATTCGTATTGTAACTGCTGCCTCACTTTTTGACGGGCATGATGCTGCCATTAATATTATGCGACGTATAATTCAGGCAACTGGAGTAGAAGTAATTCACTTGGGTCATGACAGAAGTGTTGAAGAGGTAGTAAATACTGCTATTCAAGAGGATGCCAATGCTATTGCTCTGACATCTTACCAAGGTGGTCATAACGAGTATTTTAAATTCATGTACGATCTATTACAGAAACAAGGAGCATTACATATTAAAATTTTCGGTGGTGGAGGTGGTGTAATTCTACCCAAGGAAATTAAAGAATTGATGGATTATGGTATAACCCGAATATATTCACCAGACGATGGTAGGAAAATGGGTTTACAAGGTATGATAAATGATATGGTCGAAAAAAGTGATTTTGACATTTCATCTCTCGATCGACCAAAGCATAAAAATCTAGAAAGTCTACTCAAAAAAAATGATGTTAATACCATTGCGAGATTGATCACTTTGGCAGAGAATAACCATATAGAATTTGAAAAAATATTTAACCCTGTTTTAGATAAAATTTCTCGAACAAATGATATACAAATTTCTCCGGTGTTGGGAATCACAGGTACCGGTGGTTCGGGTAAATCGTCTTTGGTTGACGAATTAGTAAGAAGATTTCTAGCCGATTTTCCTAAGAAAAATATTGCTATTGTTTCTGTTGATCCTTCCAAAAGAAAAACAGGAGGTGCACTTTTAGGCGACAGAATAAGAATGAATTCTGTTAATAATAGCAGAGTTTATATGCGCTCTTTGGCAACACGACAATCCAATCTTGCATTATCTGTACACGTTAGTGATGCGCTTCATATTTTAAAAGCTTCTAATTACGACCTGATCATTCTTGAAACTTCGGGTATTGGTCAGTCTGATACTGAAATATTAGATCATTCAGATGTTTCTTTATATGTAATGACACCTGAGTATGGAGCAGCTACACAGTTGGAAAAAATTGATATGATCGATTTTGCCAATATTATTGCCCTAAATAAATTTGACAAAAAAGGTGCATTAGATGCCTTAAGAGATGTTAAAAAACAGTACCAACGCAATCATAATTTATGGGATAGTGATCTAGATACCATGCCAGTTTTTGGAACTATTGCATCCCAATTCAATGACCCGGGAACCAATAATTTATACAGTTTTGTTATTGAAAAGATAAATGAGCAAAGAAAGGAAAAACTGAAAAGCAATTTTGCTATCAGTAATGCGATGAGTGAAAAACAATTTATCATTCCTCCTAAAAGAGTTCGATATTTATCTGAAATTACCGAAAACAATCAAGGCTATGATAAGTGGAGTAAAGAGCAAAGTAATATTGCGCAAAGTTTATATGGTTTGTTCAAATCTATTGAAACCTTGACAGAAAATTCACCGGTAATTAATACCAATGGAATAAATATAACAAAACTTAAAACCAGCAATTCAAATAAAGAAATTGTAGATCAATTAATTCAAAAATTTACTGAGATTAAAATGGATCTGAATCCTCATAACTGGGATACCATTTGTAATTTCAATAATAAAAAACAATTATATAAAAATGAGATCTATACTTTTAAAGTTCGCGATAAGGAAATAAATATCAAAACTCATGTAAATTCTTTGTCTCATTTAAAAATTCCTAAAATTGTTCTTCCAAAATATGAGGCTTGGGGCGATATTTTGTTGTGGAACTTACAGGAAAATGTTCCGGGTGAATTTCCTTTTACAGCTGGAATCTACCCTTTTAAAAGAACAGGAGAAGATCCAACAAGAATGTTTGCCGGTGAAGGCGGACCCGAAAGAACGAACAGAAGATTTCATTATGTAAGTATTAATTCTCCGGCCAAAAGATTATCAACTGCATTTGATAGTGTTACTTTATATGGAAATGACCCGGATATGCGTCCCGATATCTATGGGAAGATTGGCAATGCAGGTGTTTCTATTTGTTGCTTAGACGATGCGAAAAAATTATATTCCGGATTTGATCTAACCAATCCAATGACCTCGGTATCTATGACTATCAACGGACCGGCACCCATGTTACTCGGATTTTTTATGAATACGGCTATAGATCAGGAATGTGAAAAGTATATAATTAAAAATGGTTTAGAAGAGGAAATAAAGAATAAAATTGAAAATACCTATAAAAAAAATAAGGTGAAAAGACCTTCCTATCAAGGAGACCTTCCCGAAGGAAATAATGGATTGGGTTTAATGCTTCTCGGTATTACCGGAGATGAATTATTACCAGAAAAAGTTTATCAGAAAATTAAACAAGATACTATTTCTAAAGTAAGAGGTACCGTACAAGCAGATATTTTAAAAGAAGATCAGGCGCAAAACACCTGTATTTTCTCAACCGAATTTGCCTTAAAAATGATGGGCGATGTTCAAGAATATTTTACCTTGAACAATATTCGAAATTTCTATTCGGTATCTATATCTGGATACCATATTGCAGAAGCTGGAGCAAATCCTATTTCCCAATTGGCATTTACTCTTTCAAACGGATTTACTTATGTTGAGTATTATATAAGCAGAGGTATGGATATTAATAAATTCGGACCTAATTTATCTTTTTTCTTTTCTAATGGAATTGATCCCGAATATTCAGTTATTGGTCGTGTTGCCAGAAAAATTTGGGCAAAAGCCATGAAATTAAAATACGGAGCTAATGAAAGAGCTCAAATGCTAAAATATCATATCCAAACTTCAGGCCGTTCATTACATGCACAAGAAATAGATTTTAATGACATAAGAACCACTTTACAAGCACTTTACGCAATTTATGATAATTGTAATTCTTTACATACTAATGCCTATGATGAAGCAATAACAACTCCTACAGAAGAATCGGTAAGACGTGCCATGGCCATTCAATTAATTATCAACAAAGAACTTGGTTTGGCTAAAAATGAAAATCCGCTGCAAGGATCTTTTATTATTGAGGAGTTAACCGATCTGGTAGAAGAAGCAGTGTATACTGAATTTGATAAAATTACAGAAAGAGGTGGTGTTTTAGGTGCAATGGAAACCATGTATCAAAGGTCTAAAATACAAGAAGAGAGTTTGTATTATGAAGAACTAAAACATTCGGGTAAATATGAAATTATTGGAGTAAACACTTTTTTAAATAGTAAAGGTTCACCAACAATTTTACCACAGGAAGTTATCCGGGCAACCGAAAAAGAAAAGCAACATCAAATAGAAGTAATAAAAAATCTTCATAAAAACAATCGGGATAAAGTGCTTAAAACGATTGAAAATTTAAAGCAAAAAGCTATTGAAAACGAAAATGTTTTCGAGCATTTGATGGAAGCGACTAAAATATGTAGTTTGGGACAGATCACTTCTGCTTTATTTGAAGTTGGTGGGCAGTATCGTAGAAATATGTAAGCAGGAACTTGCTTTGGCATTAAGCCAAAGCTTAGTTATCGCTTATCCCGATTTCATATCGGGATCTGCAGAGAGCCATTTTTGCATCAAGCAAAAATGTGCGAATCGCTTATCCCGAATCAAAGTGAGATCTGTAATATTTGACCAATACCTGCCAGGTTTTGGAAACCTTGCAGGATGCCAGGATCTAAAGTTCTTTAATCTTAATATTTTTCCATTTCACTTTGATGCCACCACCGTCATGAATTTGAAGCGCAATAGAACCCATGCCTTTACCAATTATTTTATCGGTAATAGTAATCATTTCCACTCCGTTTAACCATGAAGTTATAGTATCTCCATTCACTATTATTTTTAAATGATTCCAATCTCCTTCTTTTAAAACTTCCTCTTTTTCGGGATCTGGTTTGATAAGCCATCCTCTACCATAGGATTCATACACGCCTCCTGTATGTTTACCTTTTGGCGCAACTTCAACCTGCCAACCACTAACTTTCACACCTTCTATAGTAGATCGAATGAAAACCCCACTGTTTCCATTTGCTTCTTGTTTGAATTCTAGATTTATTTCAAAATTTTTATAATGATCATTTGTTGCCAAATAGCCATATTTCTCATCAGGTCCACTCTCTGAAATCAATATTCCATCTTGTACATACCATTTTTCGGTTCCATAAACTGTCCACCCCTGCAGGTCTTTACCGTTAAATAAAGATTTCTCCTGGGCATTGATTTTTTGTGAAAGCACCAAAATAAAAACGATGCTAAATAATATACTTTTTTTCATATGTTTCTAATTATTATTATTTACTAATTGATTATTTACTGAGATCTTTTATTCGAATATTTCGAAATTGTAGTTCCGATCCATGTCCTAAAAAACCAATATGACCTCTATTTCTTTTTAATCCGGGATGATCTTTTCCATCTAAAGTACCGTCCTTAGAAGCTTCCTTAAAATTACCTTCTAAAATTACTGTTCCGTTAAGTGTGATTTTAACGTTATCTCCCTGTACTACAACCTCTTCGCTGTTCCACTCACCTACTGGTTTCAAGAAACCTCTTTTAGCGGCAATAATGCCATAAACAGAACCGTGGTATTGGTATTTTTCAAGATTGGCATAAATCGAAGCCGTATTGTCTAAAATTTGTAATTCTTTACCTACATAAGCTGCATCTCCTTCTAAAGGAGCATGTATTCCCAAACCGTTATTAGCTCCCTGACTTAATTTAAACTCGAATCTAAAGATAAAATCAGAATACTCACTGCCTGTAAACAAATTTCCATGACCGCCTTGCTTCGGTCTTACAACCAATTCATTATTTTCTACAAAATAGTCCTTTTTATTTCCAACCCATTGATCCAGATCTTTCCCATTAAAAAGAGATTTAAATCCTGCAGCTTGTTCTTCATCACTTAATTTATCATCACCAGAATTTATCTCGCGTACATACACATTTCTAAATCCAAGATCTTCTCCATGCGCTTGTAACTCTATTGCTTCTCTATAAAATATGGGTAGTTTGCTATCCCAGTAATTTTCTAGAATCACATTATTCGTAACCAATATTCCATTTAAATGAACCGTTACCCTTTCACCAACCATTTTTATCCGAAATGTATTCCATTCGTTAATCGGATTATCGGCAACTACCATAGGAATTGATTTATTTAATTTGTTATTATACAATCCACCCGATCCAACTTGAGCACCAACATCAACTCTGGCAATATCCCAAATTTGAACTTGTGGCGTACCTCTTAAATAAATTCCGCTATCACCTCCATTGGTAATTTTCCAATCAACGATCATCTCAAAGTCTCCGTAATCTTTAATAGTACATATATTGTTGTACCCTTCTCCTTTGAAACCAATAATACCATCTTTAACAAACCAATCTTTCAGCATTTGTTCATTGGCTTTAATTTGTTCTTTATCTAAAGCCTTTTTAGACATTTTATTCCTTTCTATAGGGTTCTTCACCAAACCCTCCCATCCCGTAAGGTCTTTACCGTTAAAAATGGAAACAAATCCTTTTTCATGAGACAAATTGTCTAAAAATTCTTTTACATCAATCTTAGTATACTGACTTTCCGGACCGGTTAAGTTATCAATACTTTTAGTTATGATCTCTCTTACTAAATCACCTTCTAATCCATTTTTCTTACCGGGATTGGGTAATGCGATCCGAATAGCCGCATTTGAAGCTGATTTTAACAAATCGCTATCATCCAGATATTTAGAAACAAAAACTAAAGATAAAAAAGTTTTAATCCTTCTCGCGCTATTGATGATTTTTCTTACTTCCTCTTTATTTTTATTGTACGGTAGTAATTTCTTAACCAACAATAATTTTTGATCATCTGGCAACGAAGATCTAATCACTTGAGTGAGGTAATTATCAAAAGCCTTTTCTCTTATCAGATCATTTGAAGATGAAGCAACTTTTTCAAATAAATAAGGAATCGCATCACTATTTCTCCATTTAGATAAAGTTTCGAGTGCTAAAGATTCTGATTTTTCATCACCCGATTCTAAAGCTTTTACAACAATTTCTAGAGCTTCCTTATTTTCTAAAGCATACATTATTGAAAGTAACCTGTTCTTTTTGGAAGACTTATTATAAGAATCAATAATAAGACCAGATTGATCATCTGTTGAATTGTCAATAATTTGAACAATCGTTTTTTGTAGGTTTGAAATATCCTCTTCTTTTTCAGCCATATTCAACCATTCAATAACAGACTGTAGATTATCGGAAGTTGAAATATTAGGTAAGGCAGCATATATTGCAGTATTTAACTTTTGATCATTATCTTCTAACAAATTGGTTATATTAGAAAACTGCTCTGTAGCGTGACGTTGAGCTAAAACTTCAATTATGACTGTTTTGCCATTGTTATTTAGTTCATTCAAGTTGTTTACCAGCAATTCATTATCATCTGAACTTACAATTTTAAGAAGCGATTCTTTAATTGCAACATATTCTTCCTTAGCTGTGGCCTTCCTTAATGCAGATAAAAGAATTGTAAGTGACTTTTCTTTTTGCCAAAAAACCAAGGCTCTAATTCCCGCAATACGAACGTTTAAATCCTTATCATTTACAGAAGGTACAATACAAGCATTAAAAACTTCATTTTCCTTTCTTTCTCTTAGCATTAAAATATATTGTGGCTTAGCTCCAATAGAAGCTTTTTTATAGGCTTTAACCCATTTTAATGCTTCTTCTCTCGACATATTTTGAGAAGCAGTTTTAAGAACCGATGCCCGGTATTTTAGATCTTCGTTTTGAGCTTCTTTGAGTAATATCTTTATACTTGCTGTACCTTCATTTGCTCTTATCAGTTTTACACCTGCCGATCTAAAATGTAATTGATCTGGGTTGATACAATTTTTTAATAAATTATTTCCAACTTCCGAACTTAAAGTATTTGCCCCTTTATTACTTAATCTTTTTCCAAAATTAATATAGGCCAATATGGATTCTGATTTATCTAAATTATATTTTGACTTTTTTACAGCTGTTGTAAGAAAATTAAAAGAGATCTCAGAAGCTATTTCAGACAAGGCCATTAACGATTTTTGTTTAATAATAACATCTTCCGATTTGGCTTTTTCCATTAAAAATGAATTGGCCGGTTCAAATCTTGAATTTCCAAGAGCATCAATATAAGCGGGTATTTTTTTTGAATCAGATTTCTTCGCACTTGAAAAAATAGCTCCAACAGCTTTTTCTGTACCTATTGATGATAAAGTTGCAACAGCACTTGCATAAAGAAAACCATCATTCAAGTATTTTGATAGTTGATCTATACTTGAGTTAGTTCCGCAAAATTGTAATCTTTCGATCAAAAATTTTTGTATATCAGGCTCAGTATTTTTTTCAAGTGCCAACAAGAACGTATTTTCGACTATTGAATTTTTAATTTCTCCTGGTTGCCTTCCTGCATAAACTGCCAAACTTTGTATGGCAAATCTGGCTTGCGTGTCATCTCCGGTACCGGCAGGCACAAGTTTATCAGTAAATAAAAGTATCCCTTCCGATTTTAAATCGATTATTTCTTGCATTAATTTATCAGAATGAGATAAATCATTGGTTGGAAGTTGTGCTAAAATATCTGCAACTTCAGTTTTTATCGTTCTGTTAATCTGACTGTAACTATTTGTAAACGTGCCAAATATAAGAAGAAAAAAACCTATGGTTATGCTAATTTTTTTCATGCTTTCTATATTCATTTGATTAGTAGGCCCATGAACTTCGCATAGGTTGGTTAATTAATCGGTTTGCTTCTTCATCATTTATAAATTCCTGTTTTACAGGATCGTATTCTAAGGTTCTACCCAATCTAAGGGCTATAACTCCCATATTAACAATTGTAGCAGATCGATGGCCATTTACCTCATTCAAAGCAAATTTTTGTCTGGTGCGAACTGAATCTGAAAAAATACCTATTTGCTCTTTAGGATCTGGCAGGCTATTAACCAATCCCTCTATATTTTTAATTGTAGATTTAAAACCGTTATATATCTTTCCATTCGGACCTTCTATATAAGCAGCATTTTTATCTCTGTTTTCTCCGTCTAAAATAATCTGACAACCATCGGCGTAGGTATATGTAATTTTTCTCCAGGTACCCACCGCATCATAATGTTGTTGAGGGGAGTCGACTTCAACCTTTACAGGACTTGTATTATCTTTTTCCAAAAAATATTGTACAGGATCTATATAATGTTGACCCATATCGCCTAAACCTCCTCCATCATAATCCCAGTAACCTCTAAAAGTTTGGTGTACCCTGTGTGGATGAAAAGGTTTTTCGGGTGCCGGACCTAACCACATATTATAATCTAGATTTTGAGGTATTAGCTGCGGACTTAAATTTTTCTTACCTACCCAATAGAATTTCCAATTAAACCCAGTTACGCCACTTATGGTAACTTTCAATGGCCATCCTAATGCACCACTCTCCACAACTTTTTTAATTTTTTTAACAGGTGTTCCCATGCCGTAAAAATTATCCTTGAATCTAAACCAGGTGTTCAGCCTAAACATTTTTCCATGAGCATTCATGGCTTCAACAACCCTTTTCCCCTCGCCTATAGTTCGGGTCATAGGTTTTTCACACCAAACATCTTTGCCCGCTTGTGCTGCCATTACAGACATGGTACCATGCCAATGCGGGGGAGTAGCAATGTGAATAATATCTATATCAGGTCTTTGTAAAACTTCTCGGAAATCTCTATAACCTTTGACATCATTACCCACCTTTTTCAGAGTTTTTGACAAATGATTGGCATCTGCATCACAAATAGCCAAAAGTTTTGTTCCTTCATAGGTCAAATGCCCCTGTCCCATAGCTCCTACACCAATCACAGCTTTGGTGAGCTGATCACTTGGTGCAATAAAATTGGCGCCTCCCATTACATATCTTGGAATAATGGTTATTCCGGCAGTAGAGATCAATGCCTTCTTAACAAAATCTCTTCGGTTAGTTGATTTTTTATTCATAATTTATTGGTTTTCCAACTATATTTATTTTAAATATTAAAATTATAAATTTATTATAAAATAATTGTCGATACAAGACAAAATTTTAAGTACAGACAGCAAGTAAAAGTCGGAAGTGAGAAGTGAGAAATTGTGGAATGAGCCAATTAGTTAATTAGACAATGATAGAATGATAGAAAAGTTAAATTAAAACCAATTCTTAGTGTTCTTTGTAAAAAAATTTGTGCACTTTGTAAAAAAATGACAGAAGTCGAATGACCGTTGAAAATGAGCTAATTTTTTAATTAACCGATGTGGCAATGATTGAATGATTAAACTAATTAAAACAGTTAATACTAATCAGAGGTATTTATTTTTTTAGATAATTAGAATAAATATTATCTAATTAGTGTTATCAGATACCTACCACCAAAAGCAAAGAGCCAATAGCTAAAGGCTAAAGACTGAAGTCCAAAATATATCTGAATCAAATAACTTCTATTTTCTTTTTGTAGATTTACCTTCCTAAACAATCATACAATTATGAAAGGTATATACCTCAAGTCCATTTTTCTCTTTTTATTAATATTTTCAATAACATCATGTAATAAATCGGAGTTAAAAGTTGAAAAAGAAAAAGTCGACACTTTTGTAAAAGATAATTATGATAAAAAGGAAGTAACTATTACCATGAGAGATGGAATTAAATTGCATACAACCATCTATTCCCCAAAAGATAAAAGTAAAACCTACCCTATCTTATTCCAACGTACTCCTTACAGTTGTAAACCTTATGGTAAGGATGAATTCAGACAAAAAATAGGTCCGAATATTCATTTAATGAAAGAAGGTAATATAATAGTTTATCAAGATGTTAGAGGTAGATGGATGAGTGAAGGAACCTACGATAATATGAGGGCTTTTGTCCCAAATAAAAAGAATAAAAGTGACATTGATGAAAGTTCAGACACTTATGATAGCATCGACTGGTTGGTTAAAAATGTTGAAAATAACAATGGCAATGTTGGAATTTGGGGGATTTCCTACCCTGGGTTTTATTCTACATATGCTGTTGTTGATGCACATCCGGCTCTAAAAGCTGCTTCGCCACAAGCTTGTATAGCAGATTTCTTTTTTGATGATTTTCACCATAACGGTGCTTATTTATTAAGTTATTTTCGAGTTACTTCACTCTTTGGTACACCAAAAGATCAACCCATAGATTCAGCATGGTATACTTTACCCGATATTAAGACCAAAGACCAATATCAATTCTTTCTAGACGCGGGTCCTTTAAGTAATTTAAATAAATATTTTCAATATGAAACTGTAGATAATCCAAGTTTACGATCTAATGATAAAGTGGATGATTATTTTTGGAAAGAGCTGATCGATCATCCAAATTATGATAGTATTTGGCAATCTAAAGGGCTTATACAACATCTTAAAAATGTGAAACCAACAGTTGCAACCATGGTGGTTGGTGGTTGGTTTGATGCTGAAGATCTTTACGGACCATTAGAAACGTATAAGAATATAGAAAAATACAACCCTGGCAATTATAACACAATGGTATTTGGGCCTTGGGATCATGGTGCATGGGCACGAAGGAGAGGGAAAAATATTGTTGGAAATTATTATTTTGGAGATTCTATTTCCGAATTTTTTCAAAAGAATATTGAAACTAAATTCTTCAATCATTTTTTAAAGGGTAAGGGAGATCACAATTCGGGTTTACCCGAAGCCTATGTTTTTGATTCAGGTAAAAAAGAATGGAAAACCTACAACAGTTGGCCACCAAATAACGTGGTGAAAAAATCTCTTTTTCTTTCACCCGATCGAAAATTATCTGAGAAACCAAAATCAATACAAGCTATTAAATTTGTAAGTGATATAAAAAGGCCAGTACCTTATTCTGAAGATATAAAAACTGTTTTTACACCTAGAAAATACATGACAGATGATCAAAGATTTGCAGCAAGGAGACCCGATGTTTTGGTTTTTGAAACAGACATATTAGATAAAAATCTTACTCTGGCCGGTGATATTTTAGCAAAACTTAAAGTTGCTACAACAGGTACAGATGCTGATTGGATAGTGAAAATTATTGATGTACATCCGGCAGATGTAGAAGAGCAAAAAGAAGGAATGCAAGATCATTTAAAATTAAGTAACTATTATATGATGGTGAGAAGTGAAGTAATGAGAGGGAAATTTAGAAATAGTTTTTCAAAACCTGAGCCATTTATACCCAATCGAATAACCAATGTGAATATCAAACTGCAAGATGTGTTTCACACTTTTAAAAAAGGTCATAAGTTACAAGTACAAATTCAGAGTACCTGGTTTCCTTTGATCGATTTAAATCCGCAGACCTTTGTACCTAATATCTATAAAGCCAAAGATGAGGATTTTAAAACCCAAACCCATACCGTATTTACATCGTCATCAATAGATTTCTCTGTTTTAAATTAATCTTATTTTGAATTTAAAAATTTCATCAACCGGGCAAAAAGTCAAATACGGTATATTTTTATTAGCACCTGTTCTTTTTTTATATTTGGTGTTCTTTGTGAGGTTAGATCCTGATAATCCTGCAATTACTTACACTTTGGCCGTTGCTCTTCTAATGGCACTTTGGTGGGTGACCGAAATAATTCCTCTTGCTGTAACTTCACTTTTGCCCATAGTTCTTTTTCCAATTCTTGGCATAATGAATGGTAAAGTAGTTGCTTCAAACTATTTTAATGATATTATCTTTTTATTCCTTGGCGGATTTATTTTCGCACTTGCCATGCAAAAATGGAATTTACATAGAAGAATTGCTTTGAAATTATTATTGGTTGTGGGAAACAGTCCGGCGAAGATCATGTTAGGGTTTATGTTAGGAACAGCATTTTTATCGATGTGGATCTCTAACACGGCCACAACCATGTTGATGGTACCAATTTTAATATCTATTATTTTAAAATTGGAAGAAGTTAATCCAAAAGAAAATATCCAACATTTTTCTACCGGCTTATTACTTTCTGTAGCTTACAGTGCTTCTATTGGCGGAATAGCTACTTTGGTAGGAACGCCACCAAACCTTTCGTTTGCCAGAATATTTACCATTTATTTTCCAAATGCACCTGATATTTCTTTTGCTTCCTGGTTCTTTTATGCTTTTCCAATAGTTGTCCTTTTATTTATATTTACTTTTGGATACCTCTATTTAGTTTTTATAAAAAGAGATGCTAAAGAATGGACAACCATAGACGCGTCTACCATAATATCTGAATACAAAAAGTTAGGCCCTTGGATTGTCGAACAAAAAATACTGGCTGTTCTTTTTGTTTTATTAGCTGTACTATGGTTTTCAAGAGTAGATATTGTACTGGGATCGTTCACTTTTAGAGGATGGTCTAATCTGTTTGCAAATCCTAAATTTATAAATGATGGAACAGTTGCAATTACTATTGGAATAATTCTGTTTTTAATTCCATCAAAAGAGCAAAAAGGAAAATTTATCATGGATTGGAAAACCGCAGAGAAAATTCCCTGGGAAATTATATTACTCTTTGGGGGTGGATTTGCCTTGGCAAGTGGTTTCAAAGAATCGGGGCTTTCGCAATGGTTTGGTGATCAATTGATCTGGCTTAAAGATGTACATCCCTTTGTAATCATTTTGGCAATTACTTTACTAATCACTTTTTTAACAGAATTAACTTCGAATGTGGCTACGGTTGAAACTTTTTTGCCTGTCTTGGCCGGTTTGGCTATAAGTATCGAGTTGAATCCCCTGCTATTTATGCTTCCTGCTACTATTGCTGCTTCCCTGGCATTTATGTTACCATCCGCAACAGCGCCAAATGCAATAATATTTGGCACCAAACGATTAAAGGTTCTTGATATGTCGAGAACCGGTTTTTTATTAAATATTATAGGAATAATTGTGGTAACCTTAGCAACATATTATATAGCAACCTTTATTTTTAATATTGGCCTAAGTGTAAATCCGGAATGGGCTAAATAATATTAGCATTGTATTAACATGGTATAAAGATGATTTTTAGTAGTTTACACTTTTATATTTCAAACCATGAGAATTATTTTTACTTTTTGGTTAATTTGCTTCTTCTTTTCAGGTTTTTCTCAGCAGAAGAACTATGAAACAAGTAAAATAATTGATACAATATGGGTAGACGAATACACAAAAGAATCATTTTCTCTGTATCTTCCAAATAATTATAAACCCTCAGAGCTTTTTCCTGTTGTATTTATTTTTGACCCTGGGGGAAGAGGGAAAACAGGAATTTATCCATTTATTAAGGCATCTGAAAAATATGGTTATATTTTAATTTGCTCTAATAATTCTAAGAATGGTCCGTATAATAAAAACTATGAAATAGCAAACCGCTTATTTAATTCTGTATTTACAAATTTTAATATAAACGAAAAGAGAATCTATACATCCGGGTTTTCTGGAGGTTCTCGATTGGCCTCTTCTATTGCTATTTTAACCACCCAAATTCAAGGTGTAATTGCCTGTGGTGCAGGGCTTGAATCAAAAGATGGTATTGTGGCTAATCAACAAAATTTTTCTTATGCAGCGATTGTTGGAAATAGGGATATGAATTATAAAGAAATGATAAACACAAGAGACTTCTTAAATAAATTTAAGGTTTCTAATGAGCTGTTTGTTTTTGATATAAAGCACCAATGGCCAACGCAAGAGCAGATTTTAAATGCATTCGATTGGTTGCAATTGCAAGCTTATAAAAAAAATATTCTTCTAAAAAACGAAGAGAAAATTAATACAATTTATCATAAGATTTACAAAGTTGCTAAACAGCATCAAGAAGATAATAGATTGTTGCTTTCGGCTGATGCGTATAAAAGAATTGTAAGAAATTTTAGTAGGTTCTATAATTTGGATAGTATTAAAATTGAAATGAAAACTTTAATCAACAGCAAAGCATACAGAACCGAAAAAAAAGAACTCGAAACTAGTTTCGCAAAAGAAAACACCTTGACCACCATGTTTATCGATCAATTTACTAAAGATTTTGAAAGAAGCAAAATGAACAAAAAATGGTGGAGTTCTAAAATAAATAAAATACGTAAAGAATTGGAAACATCGAGTCAGACAGAAAAGAAGATGTACAACAGATTATTATATAAAATATTTGCTCATGCTATAGAAACAGCAGGAATTGGAAATAGAATTCAAGATACAAATCAATCTATATTATGTTATGAAATCTGTATTTTGATATATCCTAAATATCCTTTACCGTATTTAAAACAAATTGAAAATTATCTGGTTTCAAATGATGAAAAAACTGCTTTAAATTACTTAGAAAAATTAATAAACCATGGCTTTACAAATAGAAATAGAATTGATAGCATAAAAGGAATTGATAAATTAAAAAAGAATGATAGATTTGAAGAGATTTTGAACCAACTTAATTAATAACTTTTTTTATTTTTCATGAGTAAGAAAATCAATAACGATATTATTGGTACAGCTCTTTTAGACTATCAATCTGATAATTTTTCGGAAAATATTACTACCTATTCTTCTGTTGCCGGTAAAGATGAAATGGAATTAGCATGGATGTTTAGAAGTTTTGATGAAATGCCAATGATTGAAAGAACCGCTTTGCAACGTTGTGAAGGCAAGGTTTTAGATGTTGGATGTGGTGCAGGGTGTCATACTTTATTTTTACAAAATAAAAACTACGTAGTAAAAGCAATCGATATCTCAAAAGGAGCGATTGACACTTGCCGGAAAAGAGGAGTTAAAGATGCCAAGGTTCAAAATTTAATGGATTTGAAAGATGAAAAATTCAATACAATTTTAGCTTTAATGAATGGAACTGGTCTATGTGGTAAATTAGAGAATTTGGAGAATTTTTTAATTCACTTAAAATCTTTGCTAACAAAAAACGGTCAAATATTGATCGACTCTTCTAATATTTTTTATATGTATGCAGATGATTTTGGTGATGTTGAGCTACCCGATTCTAAAAAATACTTTGGCGAAGTAATTTTTCAATTATCTTATAAAGAACAATTTAGCGATGTGTTTGACTGGCTTTTTGTTGATTTCAATAAGTTAGATTATCATTCAAATAAAGTTGGCTTGAAATGCCAGTTGATTAAAGAAGGTTATCATCATGATTATTTGGCAAAACTGACGATTAAAAATCGCTAGTGTCAGGTTGAGTTTAACATACAAATTATCTTCAATCAATTTTTTCCTAGATTCTAAAAAAGGTGTGATTTTCAATAATTTACATCCTTAAAGACAGAGGTAAAATAGATTATTGAAAGTTAATACGTTCAAATAGAAATGAACCTGTAATTTTCATTTAATTCAGAAAGGAAGTTAAGACAAGGGTACAACAAAAAATCAATATTTATATTCTTTCTTTCCTTATTTGAATAATTTTAAGCATCATCAAACTAGCAAAAATTAGGAAAGAAATATAGCATAATGGAAGTCCATTATCTGTTTTTGGACATTGAATTTTACCCAATAATTGACCTATACCGGCATAACTCGCCAATAGCAATGCAACAGAAATAAAAAGAAAATAACCAATTATTCCTTTACCAATCAGATGAAAAAAGAAAGGAAATATTAAACAAGCTAATATAATATAACAAGCTGGAATTGGTCCCAATTTTGGACATATACCACTTTCAACATATTCGTGAAATGATAGATTCGCAGCACCAATAATTCCGATAAAAAAAATTATACTTTGGGCATAGGAAATGATTTTTATTTGCTTGATCGATTTCATCAATTTATTTACAAGTCGTTTTTCTTTTCAAGATTGGTGTTTTTATAAATAATTGTAGAATTTACCTTTACACTGTCCATAACTTTTATATTTCCATAAATATCCGATACTTTAATAGATTTTATAATTTTTGCATCTCCCAACCCAAAGATCAGCGTATTGGATTGGTCACTACAAAGACCTTCTCCAACAATATTGTAATTGGTAATTTCGTTATTTTCAGTACTTACGGTAACCGATGCTCCAATCAAGTTTGCCTTATCCGGCATTTTTACTTTTACAAAATTTTTATCACCACCCTTATTAATAAACGCTTTTACTTTGCCATCTAAATTCACGTAAACCAGATCGGGATAACCATCATCATTAAAGTCACTGCTCAAAGGTGTTATTGCATAATTTTCATTGATCACATTGGCTTGTTGTTCGGTTGCTGCAAATGTTCCATCATCTAATTGTAACAAAAAACGACAAGGTAGTTTAAATAGCATTTGTGGAGGAAATGCAATATAGTTTTCTGCCACGACCAGATCCTGCTTTCCATCTAGGTTAAAATCTTCGAAAATCGCACCCCATGAAAATTCGAAATCGGCAATATTTGTGTTTTGAGCAGTATTGGTAAAATCTCCACTCCCGTTATTACTGAATAAAATCCAATCTGTAAATAACTCCTGCCCATCTTTTAGATCTCCTTTAGCCAATACCTTAGGCACAGAAGTTCCGGTATTTGAAAAAAAGAAATCGGGAGTTTTGTTATTATCATAATCTCCAACAGCGATACCCATTGGATAAGAATATTTTCCCGTTAAGGGATTAGCCTTTAATTTAAATGAGGTTCCATTTTGATTAATATAAACTCGTGGTTCTCCGGTATCATATGCAACAACCAAATCCAATTTACTGTCTTTGTTAACATCTACAAAAACACCTTGAAAAGTATTATGAATATATTCTAAACCTGCAGATTTGGTAATATCTGTAAAAGTATTGTCACCATTATTCAAAAGAAGTACACTTGAGCCCCCATAGGTATTATCGTTAAAAATGGTTTGCCCTTCCATCAATTCCTTTTTTATATATCCGGCTACGAACATATCGATATAACCATCTTGATTGATATCACCAAGGGTTAAAGAAAGTGGAGAAGTTTGACTATTTAAATGTACATCTATTTCTTTCTCTATAAAAGATCCTTGTTTATTTAATAAAACGAAAACTCCTGTATTTCTTGCAATTAGGATATCGGCAAAACCATCCTGATCAAAATCATAGGAAACAGCACCTAAAGAAATTGTATTTTTATTAAGAGAAGCTACTTTCCTTGAAATATCAATAAATTTATTATCCTGAAACCTGAATAATGCATCTTGCTGATCCTTACCTCCACCAATAAATAATTCATCTATTCCATCATTATCAATATCGATCAAACAAGAAGCCATCACGGGTAAGGAATTTTTTTCATCAAACTCATGTTTAAATCCAACATTTACCTCTTCAAATTTAGGGATCAAATAATCTGCAACTGAAAAATCACAGTTTTTAACCGATGTGGTACTGAATGTATATGGCTCTTTGGTATCTTTCCAAAAATAGAAAACAAGTGCTATGGCTAAAAAGAGAATTACAGGTATAATCCATTTTAATTTTTTCATATAGTTAAGGTTTTTGATTTTATTTTGATGATAATTAACGAAAGTCCGAAAAGAATAAAATGAACTACATTCATTGCAATCGGACCAATAATATACCCAACTTTTGGAAAAACAGAATAGATTAACAATATCGATAATAATATTAATAGCGGATTAAATATTGCCATCCACTTTGGGTACAGTGTCTTTCCTTTAATTATTGGAATAACATATAATATAGAAATTGCAGCTATCCATATTCGTAAAGATTTTACTAAAATTTCTGCGTGATCTTTATATACAACTAACAAATATTTTAATGAATTATCATCTGGATATTGACTGATTCTATGAACCAAATAACCCAATTGCGCTCTTGAAGAAATCCACATTCCACCAATCATAAATGCAATGATACCCAATGCAAATATCGCCATTGCGGTTCTTGGATTTTTATTTTTAAAAACTAAATACAAATGGTAGTATCCGGCTACATAAAATGGGGTAAATGAAATTGCAATAAAATGACCTTTTGTCAACCGTGTCAAAGAAATATAATTAAAAAACTCAAAATTATTGCTATCGTATCCCACTCCATTGGGTGAATAATGAAGTAAAAATTCACCCACCCCTACTCCAATTGAACCAATTAGACCCAGGATGCCAAAAATATATAATTGTTTGATGGTTGATTTTTGCACTGTTTGTTTGACGCAGGTTTACCTAATTCTTACAAGGTCAACTCCATAAAAAATTATTTACCAAATTTATTTTTTTGATAGATTTACTAACCAAAATAACAATAGACTAGCCAAAACTAAAAGTATTGCCATCACATTCCATGTAAATGAAAATCCGAATTTTTCGGTTAAATGCATACCTATATTTGGGCCTAAAATATGTGCAAATGAAAACGACATGCTGTACATAGCCATGTATTCTCCTTTATTTCCTTTGTCTGATCTATCCATAGCATAAGAATTGGAAAAGGGAAAACCCAATATTTCACCAAAGGTCATAAATACCATTCCTACAACTGCAAATCCAATCCAACCTGATATATTTAAAACCAAGAAACTTATTGCCAATAAAAAAATACCTGCTATAACTATTTTCAAGCCTTCTAATTTACTTTTTTCAAGAGAGTGAACTATTGGCATTTCTACTAAAAAAATTAAAAATCCATTCATTGCCAATAGCAAACCTATTTGTTCTTCTCTTAATCCTAATTTTTCATTGTAAAACAGGGGAAGTGTCGAAAAATATTGCATAAAAGTAAAACCAATTAAAAACATTGCGAACCAAAAGATTAGGTAGTGTTTGTCTCGATAAGGCGATTTTTTAATTTTAGATTCCAATTCTTGTTCCTTTACCGACTTTTTTTTCTGATATAAAAACTTAAATATTATAAAAGCTGCAATTATACAAGTAATACCATCAACCCAGAACAGACCTTTAAAACTCATAAATGCTATTATTAGTCCACCTAATGCAGGTCCCATAGAAAATCCAAGGTTTATAGCCAAACGGATAAGGGTAACCGAACGGGTTCTATTTTCATCTTTGCTATAATCAGCTAAAGCAACCCAAATTGCTGGTCTAAAAGCATCTGCCACAATGGTTAAAAGAAAAACTCCCAGGCATAATAAATAATACGATTCTATTAATTGCAAAATCAAAAAAGCAATTCCTGTTAAAATCAAACTTGCGTACATCACCTTGTAATATCCTATACGATCGGCTAGTCGCCCTCCAAAATAAACTCCAACAACAGAACCTAAACCATAAAAAGTCATAATCCATCCTACCTGACCCAAGCTAAAATTTAGATAATTAGTAAGATACAACGACAAAAATGGAATGACCATAGCACCGGCACGATTGACCCAGGTTGTAAGTGCTAAGATCCAAATTTCATTAGACAATCCTTTATATGGTTCGATAATTTTAGTTAGCATGAAGTAAAGATAAAACTTAATAAAGTCCATCATTTAAACTTTGATTAAATTAATTTATAATAGAATAGAAATAATTAATTTTTAAGTTAGAATAACTATATTTGGATAAATTCATTAAAAATGAGAAAGACCCTATTTGTTATATGTTTACTGTTTGTTTTTAATTCATTTTCTCAAGAAAAAAAATCGACAAGAAGTGCATTAAAATTTCAATCTAAATTAAATAAAGAATTTGCAAGTAAAGAAGAAAGTCCTTTAACTGAGGAAGATCTAAAATCATTTACAGAACTTGATTTTTTTCCGGCAGATACTAATTATATTGTTTTGGCCAATCTTGAATTTAAAAAAGATAGTAAACCTTTTAAAATGAAAACCACAACAGATAGATTACCTGTTTATAGTTTATATGCTATTGCAACATTTAAAATAAAAGGAGTAGAGCATAAATTAGAAATTTATCAGAATGAAAAATTAGTTTTAACACCTGACTATGAAGACTATTTGTTTTTACCCTTTACAGATAAGACAAATGGAGAAACAAGCTATGGTGGAGGGCGGTATATTGATTTATCAATCCCAAAAGAGGATACAATAATTATAGATTTCAATAAAGCTTATAACCCGTATTGTGCTTATAACGGTAAATACTCTTGTCCGATTCCACCAAAAGTGAATCATTTAAATCTAGAAGTGCAAGCAGGAGTAAAAGCTTATGGAAATCATTAATATAATTTGATATTTTATTTAACCGGTTGATAACGAATTATTTGTGCTTTTTCAACTGTAATCATTCCTCCAGAATTTGATTCTTCAAACATATGTTCAACAATTTTGATAAAATATTGAATTTTATCATCTGTATCAATTATTTCAACTATAAGTGGCAAATCTTGTGAGATAGTGAATAACTTTGAAGTACTTATTTTTGAATTTGCACCAAAACCCATAATTCCTTTAATTACGGTTGCACCTGATAACCCTTCTTTTTTCGCTTCAAATACAAGTGCTTCATAAAGTGGGATATTTTTCAGTTTATCTGATTCACCAATAAATATTCGCAATAATTTTGCTTCCGAATGATTTTCCATAATTAAATTAATTTTAAAAATGTCATACCCAAATATACTGCAATTAGACCCAATAAAATACTTAATCCAATATAACTAAATCCGTAGAATAACTGCCCTTCTCTAAGCATGGTTAGAGTTTCAATTGAAAATGCCGAGAATGTAGTAAATCCCCCACAAATACCTGTTGCCAAAAACAACCTCCATTCTGGTGACAAGTTGATTCTATCGCTCAACCCAAATACAATTCCAATAAAAAAACAACCCAATATATTTACAGTTAGGGTACCAATAGGAAAAGCTGATAAAAATTTTGATTGTACTGTAAGACTCAACAAGTATCGAAGAGAACCTCCGATAAAACTTCCAAATCCAATTAAAACTAACAATCTCATTTACAAAAATTTATTACCCAAATAATTCAAAAACTAAAATATACTACAATTTAACCTTATCAGAATCTATCCAATTCCATTTACCGGTAATAGTTCCTTTATTTAAAGTTACAATTCCCGGATTAGATCTAATAATTGTTTTTAATGTAGTTTCGTCACAAAACAACAAATCAAATTCGAAATTATATTTACTCTTTAGTTTCAGAAAATCTTCTTCAGTTGAAGCAGAAAAACAATATACAATATATCCGTCTTGAAGCGCTCTCTTAGTTAATTCGGCTATGTTTTTCAATCCTTTTTCATTCGCTTTTTGAAGATCATAGGCAACAAACAACATCAATCGCTCCTTTTTCAAAAGAGATTCAGTTAAATCTTCACCTTCTCTTTCCATGGTAAAATCATGAATTGGTGGAACATATCCTTCTACTATTGTTTTGGTTTTTCTATCTACAAAGGTAGCTCCTTCAATATTCCATGGTTTTTCTTCGGTAGTATAAACTTGGTCTTTTCCGTCGACATTATATATCCATGTATCTTCAAATATGGGCTTTTCGGCATCTTCTGGAAATATCATTCCTTCTTGAATATTTTTACCAATAGCATAGGCTCTAAAATCAATAATTGGAAGATGTCTCAAAACGAAAAAAGTTATAAATATAAATGCAAGCAGCGATAAAATACTTATTCTTTTTACAAAAGTTTCTGAAATTAATGGTTGAATATCATATACTCGTTTTATTAATAAAATGATCAATGCGATCAATATAATATTTTTATAAAATGTTTCCCAGGGTGTCAATGTAATTGCATCTCCAAAACAACCACAATCGGTAACTTTATCAAAATAAGCAGAGTACCATGTTAAAAACAAAAATAGTAGTGTTATAGCAAACAAACTCCACACTGTGAATTTATGCTTATAACCCAATAGCAACATAACACCCAGCATAATTTCTGCTAAAATCAAACCAATAGAAAATTGCAGAGCATAAGGGACCAAAAATTCTAAATTTAATACGTCGGCTCCAAAATATTCTTCAAATTTATATGCAGATCCCAAGGGGTCAACCAGTTTGACAAAACCGGAAAAAATAAAAGTTACCGCAACCAAAATTCTGGCAATTTGTGTTATTATATTCATATAAATTACTGATCTAATTAGTTTCATTCATTAAAATTAATGCAAATACAGCATAATTTATCATATCCTGATAATTTGCATCAATACCTTCTGATACCAAAGTTTTACCTTGGTTATTTTCAATTTGTTTTACCCGTAGTAATTTTTGTAAGATTAGGTCGGTTAAAGAACTTATTCGCATTTCTCGCCAGGCTTCTCCATAATCATGATTCTTATTTTCCATCAATTCCTTGGCAATTGCAAAATGTTTGTCGTAAAGTTCACTTGCTTCATTAACATTTAAATCGGGTTGCTCAACTATTCCTTTTTCAAGTTGTATCAATGCCATAATTGAATAATTGATAATCCCCATAAACTCAGGAATTTCATCTTCTTCAACCTTTCTTACATTATTTTCTTGTAATTGTCTTATTCTTTGTGCTTTAATAAATATTTGATCTGTCAATGAAGGTAAACGTAAAATTCGCCAGGCACTGCCATAATCTGTCATTTTATCCACAAAAAGAGCTCGACATTCAGCGGTAACTTTATCGTATTGTTGTGAAGTTTTTTGCATTTATATTTTATAAAAATATTGTTCTTGTTTTTAATTTTTGAAACGAATTTATAAAAATCTTATGACTTACTATCATTGGTTTGTTTATTTTTACAAAAGATATTTTAAATAATTATACATGAAACGAATAGCGGTATTTTGTGGTTCTAGCATTGGTTTTGATTTGGCTTATGCCAATGCAGCTAAAAATTTAGGTGAATTTTTTAGTGAAAATAAAATTGGACTTGTTTACGGTGGAGGGAAAATAGGTATGATGGGTACCATTGCCGATATATTGATCGAAAAAGGAGGTGAAGTTATAGGTGTAATACCCCATTTACTGAAACATGAAGAAGTGGCTCATACCAAAATCACCCGAATGATAACAACTAAGAAAATGTCGAAAAGGAAGGTTAAGATAAGTAAAATGGTTGATGGTTACATTGCTATGGCTGGAGGTTTTGGAACTTTAGATGAATTGTTTGAAGCCTTGACTCTGGGACAATTGGGAATAGAGAACAAACCAATTGGAATTTTAAACACAAAAGGGTTTTTTAATCACGTTTTAAACCAATTAGATCATATGGTCAAAGAAGGATTTTTAAAACAAAATAACCGTGATATGATAGTCGTAAGTGACTCTGTTGAAGAATTGATTGAAAAAATGAAGATTTATAAAGCGCCCAAATTGAGTAAAATAGTCAATACTGTGGCAAGTAAATAATTAATTTTAATAAGGTGTGAAAAGTATAAATTGCAAAGGAAAATTAATTGATTTATCCCAACCAAAAGTTATGGGCATTTTGAATCTAACCCCAGATTCATTCTATGATGGCGGTAAATATAAATCCGAAATTGATATTTTAAATCAGACGGAGAAAATGCTTAAAGAAGGGGCCGATTTTATTGATATTGGAGCCTATTCTTCTAGACCCGGCGCCAAACATATTTCTGAAGATCAAGAGCTTGATCGTATTATACCTGTTTTAGAACTGATTTTTACTAAGTTTCCAGATATTTTAATTTCAGTTGATACTTTTAGAAGTAAAGTAGCGGAAAATAGCATAGAATCTGGGGCTTCTATGATAAATGATATTTCTGCCGGGAATTTAGATGAAGAAATGTTTGCAACCATCTCGAAATTCCAGGTTCCATATATTTTAATGCATATGAAGGGTAACCCACAAAATATGCAATCTCAAAGTAATTATTCTAGTTTAATAAGTGATATCCTATTTTATTTTTCAAAAAAAATAAATGAATTGAAATCATTAGGTATGAATGACATCATTATAGATGTAGGTTTTGGATTTAGCAAAACTATGGATCAAAATTATGAACTTCTAAAAAATTTGAATTTGTTTAAAACTTTAGAACTACCTATCCTGACCGGAATTTCTAGAAAATCAATGCTGTACAATTATTTAGGAATTACACCTGAAGAGGCCTTAAATGCCACATCGGTATCTAATACAATTGCCATACAACAAGGGGCAAATATTTTAAGAGTACACGATGTAAAACAAGCAGTAGAAGCAATTAAAATTCTAGATAAAATAAATCAGGTATGAAAAAAAGTTCAGTACTTGTTGGAATCTTATTCATATCATCATTTCTGTCTTGTACAAATAAAGAAGTTCTTTTACCAAAAATTGAAATAGATGGGATTTCAGAAATTCAAAATCATTCGAGTATTTGGATTTTTTATAAAGTTAAAGACAACGACACAATGGCTATTTTGAATAAAAATAATAAAATTCTAAATACACATTGGATATTTAATATTGATAGGAGGTTAACAATGGGGCAAATTATTCCATTTTTAACAGCAATGCAAAAAAATAAAAACAAAGATTCTATGCATAAAAAAGAAGGTATGCTTAACTATTTCAGTTATGCAAACACAAAAGACAAGTCTATTTCACTTGTTAACTTTAACCCAACTTCCTATATTTTTTCTAATCCTGAAGTTGAAGAAAAGATAATGGAAAAAGGAATAAAAATCATTGAAATAGATTTGCAAAATAGCGAATTATACCTTGACAATTCGATTATAAAAATGAATGAAATAATGGCAAAAATAAAAGAAATTCAATCTAAAGATTCTTTAAATCCCATTAAATTTATTTTCAAATATACCCAGAACACTAGTTATCAAAATTACTTAAGTGTAAAAACATATTTAAATGCTACCAGTATTCCTGTAGATTCAAAAGAATATGTTTATAGTTTAAAATAATCCTTACTTTTACAAAAACTAGTTTCAAATTGGATACCATTAATTTTTTAAATATCAGCTTTTTAGACATATTAGATATTGTCTTAGTAGCTGTATTACTCTATTATATTTTTAGACTTATTCGAGGTACGGCTGCAATAAATATTTTCATTGGAATTGCAATAATATATTTGATATGGAAACTAACACAGGCCCTAGAAATGGAACTTCTTAGTGATATACTTGGCAAATTTCTTGGTGGTGGTTTTATAGCTTTAATTATTGTTTTTCAGCAGGAAATTCGAAAATTTTTACTGATGGTTGGTTCAACTAATATTGCCTCCAAAAAAGGGTTTTTAAAACGCTTTAGTTTTCTACGAACCGATATCGCTCCGAATAGCCATATTGATGAAATAATTACTTTTTGTGATGAAATGGCAAAAATTAAAACAGGGGTTCTTATTATTTTGGGTAGAAATAATAATCTTGAATTTGTAAAACTAACAGGTGATGATATGCATATTGAGGTAAATAAACCCATTTTAAAAAGTATTTTTTATAAAAATAGCCCCTTGCACGATGGTGCTGTTATTATTGAAAATAATATTATTACTGCTACAAGAACTATTTTACCTATTGAAAATACGATCGATATTCCAGCTCATTTTGGTTTAAGACACAGAGCCGCCCTGGGTATTTCAACCAGGACCGATGCTTTAGCTATTGTAGTTTCAGAGGAAACTGGCCAAATTTCCTATATAAATAATGGTGCGTTTATTTTATTTGAAGATATTCAAGAATTGATTGAAATTGTCAAAGAAGACCTATCTTAAAAATTCATTGTAATTTATAAATATTCTTATGGTTTTCGAAACGAACAGACTCCTTTTCAGGCAATTTAAACTTTCCGATGAAGCTTCTTTTTTTGATATGATGGGTAATCCAAATGTTATGAATCAAATACCATTAAAAGCATTAACAAAAAAAGATAGTAATAATAAACTAAGAGAAATTTTAGAGTCTTATACAGTAAAATCCGAAAAGAAAATCTGGGCTATTGATCTTAAAAGTAATCTTGAAATGATGGGCCTTTGTGGTTTTATTATTAATAGTGAAAATGAAATTGTTTACAGACTAAGGGAGAAATATTGGGCAAATGGATATGGAACTGAAATAGCAGAAGGCATAATTCAATTTGGTTTCAAAAAGTTACATTTTGATATTATAATTGGAAATGCCAATATTCACAATTTAGGATCGATAAAGATTTTAGAAAAATATATGTTTTTTGAAAAAGAATACTTAAACAAGGAAGACGGTTTTATGGATAAAAGATATAAATTGCATAAAAAAGACTGGCTACAAGTATAATTTAGCTAGCTTTTTTTTGCAAAAA
>VAPK010554222.1_pt1 | contig 29792 bp, 26 predicted proteins | sample 3395031 | NCBI WGS metagenome assembly VAPK01 (sample SAMN08290443, study PRJNA428436) | hydrothermal vent metagenome | isolation source: Deep-sea hydrothermal vent chimney 1 | place: Pacific Ocean: Juan De Fuca Ridge
CCAGTCGGGGTAAGGTAGTTGTTGTTTTGTTTTATCGTTCATCAGTTTATCGGTTGAAGTATCGCGTTATCTAACATCAGTTAAATTTAAATATGTAAAAAATTTCATTTAACGTTTTTATACTGAACCATCATTTGTGATAAGTTCCCACGAGTTCAGTTTGCGCAATGATATGTCCCTTCATCGCGGCTTCCACCTCTACCTTGGTTGGTGAGTGTAATTGGAGCATCGTATTCAGGGCGTAGAGTTTGTGAAAATAGCGATGTCGACCAATGGGTGGGCATGGTCCACCGTAACCCATCCGTTTCCAGTCATTTAGGCCTTGCTCTGATCCCGGAGGACGTGTTGTTGACGTGATGTTTTCAGGCAGGTCAGTCACAGCAGGCGGGATGTTGTATAGAACCCAATGCACCCAGGTCATTTTCGGAGCTTTCGGATCAGGAGCGTCAGGATCATCGATGATCAGAACCAGGCTTTGGGCAGCGTCAGGCACATTTATCCAGTTCAGCGGGGGAGAGATATTCTCTCCTTCACAAGTATAGCGGGAAGGAATGCTACCTTCATGACTGAACGCGCTGGATGTGATTATGAATGCCATATTTCCCCTCTGGTTGCTGTTTTAGGGAAGCTTCACCGTTAGGTATTTATATAATAACAGTAGCACAGACCTGGTATCAGAGAGGAAAATTACAGCAAATATGGGCATATTTCTTATTCACTAGAGCTTGCGTAGCAAGATAAGGAAGAACTTAATGATGCATAAAAGCACATTATAAATGAATCAAAAGACGATTTTATCCTTACGGTGGTAATATTTAGTGATGTCTGCGCAGCACTTCTTATTGCAGAAAAAACTGACTGGCTAGATGTGTAATATTTATTCTACTGTACGGTTTTTTACTCAGTTTGAGTACGTTGCTTATAAAGTTGAACTCACAACCCAAAGCGGACTCTTAACTATAAATTGTACAATAAAAATTTAGTTATCGATCATAATTTTATTGTTGTAAATATTAATGGTTTTTTCTCAACACATAGCTTAGTAACACTGTAATAATCGGTAACAACCCAAGTAAAGATACGACTGTGGCACCAACAGGCAAATCTGCAACAAAAGATAGCCAAAGTCCGATGACACTTGCGAATAACCCTAACCCCCATCCTAAAACTAATCGCGTACCGAATGAACCAACAAGTAATGAAGCGCTGAATCCGGGTATAATCAGGAAGGCAAAAACTAGCAAGATACCGGCGATGTTTACGGCTAGTGTAATGACAACAGCAAATGAGGCGAAGAATAAAAACTCCCAAATTAATGGTGGATGCTCGACTTCTTCTTTTTTAAAAGACAATGCATAAAAGTGTTTACGTTGCAAAGTATGCAACAGCACCAACAAACCATAGGCGATAGCAACAAAGGTGATATCTTCCCAGCGCACCCATAGAATATTGCCATTGAATAACGATTTTAGTTCTTCCATTCCTTGGCTAGTACGACTAAGAATAACCAATGATAATGTAATAAAAGGGGACAGATCTATTTTACAAGCCAAATCATATGAGTTTGTTTATAAAAGGGGACAGATCTATTTTACAAGCCAAATCATATGAGTTTGTTTAATAAGTAGAAGACACGTTTTAAATCAAAGGAAGACAAGTGAAATAGGTGATCAGAGATCAATTGTTTCTAAAATAAATAAGATTAATTATGATCCCTCAGGGTCAGGCCTTACATTTCACACATACACAATGAAACACATGTAAAGTGTAAGGCGAGACCCCAGAAATGCGTTTGCTGGTCAAGTCATGGGGCAGGTCTTGTTCTTTGTCTTTCTTCCATATTCGCCTGCGGAAACAAGTGTCAGAGACCAATTGTTTCTAATATTAGAGAATATTAGTCTCTGACATCATTTATTTCACCATTTATTTCACCATTTATTTTTCCTTTGACCTCGTTTGTTATATTTAATTAATCAGTTTTAGTTCTTTAATTCCCAAAGATAAGCTTTAGTTGCTTTTGGAAAGTAGCATTTATCTGAGCAATTAATTCCATCCCAAATCGTGGCATGTCCGGTAGCATCAGACCAGTTAACATCGAAAATGAGTATGCCTTTTTTATTTTTGAAATCAATGGGTTTTGGTGAACTAATATCAAGATCAGGTTTACCTAATGTACTGATAAGATGTTGTTTTAAATTTTCAACGGTATACAAATACCAGTTGCCATTCTTACCGGAAATTGTTTTACCATGCATATACGGTATTTTACTTCCCGATCGGTTTAAAGCATAACTCATGCGGATTGCACAGGCATTCTGAAACTGCCCCTGTGCTGGCGTGAGATTATTAATATTGTGATTTACCTTGCCACCAATAAATGTGCCGACAGAAGGGACATCTTTAACGACAGAATTATGTACTTCCTTGAACGCTTTTATGGCGAGGTTTAATTTTGGGCGCTTTGCCATTTAATTTTCCTTAATTAGTTATTTATTTTTTCAGTAGCTGCAATTCATTTTTGCTGTATTTTATTTCGATAACAACGTCACCTTGTTTATTTATGTGACCCCACTGACCGCCTTCAATACTTTTATGATCACCATCTTTTTTCTCAACACATCCATTACATACTTTCGAAATACCATTGTTAAATGGGAAAGCAAAGTCGTAAGCAGGTTTAATAACAACTTCAAGTTTTTTATTAATGAAACCGAATTTATTGTTTTTAATTGTGCGGGCTAATCCTTCTTTAAAATAATCTGCGGTATTGTCAAATAAATGAGTTCGAACTAGTCTTTTATTTTTATTAATGTAATAAATACCATCATAAACTCTAATCTCAGCAAGGCCATCTTCATTGAACCAAATTTTCTTGAATATTTCCTGTTTGAGATTGATGTTACCCTTCGAGTTAATATGACCACAGTTTTTGAACTGAGTTAACTCAGGATAAGGATTTTCTTTGGTTTGAATAGGGGTGAAAACACAGGGGAGTTCTTGGCTTGAAGTACAGCCTTGAATAAAAACAGGTAAGAGTACAGCCAGAAGAATAAGTCGGATATTCATGATTAAATCCATTTTAGCATTTGTCCTGTAAGTAATGTCCATTTAACGACCTAAATAATATCAACAAATATCATTAGAAACGACTCATAATTAGTGAAGTAGTCCCAGAATAGAGGATTAAAGTGAACAGGACAGGATATGAATAAAACTAAGCAATATCACGAATTGAGCAATAACCCGAAAAAAGCAATCGGGGGTAGAACTTGTAAAGAGGAAGAAGGGATTTATTATGTATATTAGAAACAATTGGTCTCTGCACTGAGGTATCCCACATAATTTCGGTCTAAATCAATGACTTATAAATAAATGGGGGCAGAACACAGATTCCAGTAATAAACCGGGAACCGTATTAGAGTGAAGCATATTATACAATTCCCGGCATGGTGATTATCTTGTGCGTGGGTTTGTTTTAACGTTCCCCTGTGACGGTGTAATACAGGCTTAAATAAGGTTCATACAAACGCTTAGCTTTAAGCTTCATTGAGACAGGTAGTTCCTGGTAATTGGCCCAGCCATCGAGATCACCACTGTATGGATCATCGCCATCGACTGTACCATCACCATCAAGGTCAACATCTTCACCTGCAAGGTTCTGTTTTAAACGTCCCTTAAAACCTTGCCACATATTACGCACATTGGTATAGCCTTCAGCCGCGAGCAGGTTGCCTGCCAATACACTACGAAAGCCTGTACGGCACATGGTAATAATCAAGGTATCTTTGGGTAGATCCAGTTCGTTTACAGCAGCAACAAATGCAGCCGGTTCCTGTTTAATGTAATCACCTTTTTCAGGGTTACGTTGTCGATTGTAAATGTGTGGAAAAGGAATGCTATAGGCACGTGGAGGATGACCGCCAACATATTCTTCGACAGTACGCACATCGATAATGATGGCTTGTGTTTCATCATCGTCATCATGCCCTTTTTTCTTGTGGTGTTTATTGTGCTTGCCTTCTTTTATTGTGTTCAGGTATGCACTTGAAGCACTGATTTCCGAGTGATAGGCACGTGACAGGATATTACTGTAGCGGTTACCGTCTGCCCCATCTGCAAATGCTGTAAATGGTAATAAACAAAGTAAAGCAATAGTGCTGGTTATATATCGAATATTCATATTTCCTCCGTTAATGATTTTATTTTTTTATAGAGTGATATGTTTCTATCTGAATTTTTTATTATCTCTGAAATACTTTATGTCAGAACGTAATTATAAAATAACAGTTACACTAAAACATGTTACTGCTAATGATAGATAGAACAAACGAGTGGTGCAGTTTATATTTTTCGTTGGAAAGCATATCTATTTTTCCGTGAAAAATAAGATGTGTGTGGAGGGGCTATTAATATAGGATTATTTTATACGTTTATCAATAAATATTTTTCAGGTTATATTAGTATATTAGTAATAATGATTTGATAATTGGGGTTAGAGCACAATTGTTTCTAATATCGCCACTGCTGGTGGTCTCTGAAAGAGCCGCCGGTGATGCATGTATATTGTGATAAGCCTGGGTATTTAAAGGTAAGCCAGAATCAAACACGGATATGCCACGATACAGACCGCTGGCACGGTGAAGAGTTACTGCACGAATATGGTGTTTATCCAGATGCTGGTGTACTTCAAATAAACAGGTTTTATTATTAAGGTTAGCTGATAAGGCTTGTCATATAGGCGGTAATTATTTGCAATAGATATCAACAACAGGACCTTGTACTTCCTTAATAACACCAATAGCTTGTTAGAAGAGGTTTGTTAAGTTTTATAAACAGGTAATAAATAACTGATGTAGATCAAGCTTGGAGTTAATTTCCAGGCAGTTCTATACAAATAAGCATAAAATAATACTAAAGTTTTAATGGAGGATAGAAGCTATGAAAGATCTACCACCACCCCGTGATCTACTTGAAGTAGTCGGCGAAGCATATGAGCTGCTATTAGAGAAGTCCCTGAATAAAGGTCATAAAATTAAGGAGAAGGGAAACCTTGCCCTTCATCATTTCATTGATGAAGCACAAAAAGATCTCAGTATTGCTGAAGAACTGGGTAAAGAGGAAACTGAAAAACTGGCAAATTACCTCAAACGTGATTTGGTTGATGCAGCAAACTATATAAATACAACTGGCATGGAGCTAAAAGACTGGTTAGGTTTTGATATTGCGCTAATAGAAGATCGACTGCGGGAATTATTTTTTCAGGCTGCGGATCAGACCACTATAGAATTACTGGAATTAAAATATCGTGCAGAAACAGCGGAGTATCATACCGGTGAAATAACAGGCCCCGGCACTTTGGTGTGTGATAAATGCCAGGAAAAACTGCATTTTCATAAACCAGGTCATATTCCACCCTGCCCAAAATGCAGAGGAACACATTTCCATCGTGGCAAGATTGAAGAATAATACTATGTTCTCATTGTGCTGGTATCGTTGAGGAAGACTGCAAGTTCGCGGGTGCCGGTGTGGAATATACTGAGGATGAAAATGAAATAGAGAAAAGCCGTGGTTATGGATGGTGAAACCGTTAACTTAGGAGGCAGGCATGAAAATTACAGAACATGAAGTATCTACATCGGAAAAGATCCATTGGCAGAAAATGAAGGCGATCGTTGCAGTATTCGATGACACACACTCCGCCCATGAAATAGCAGGACAATTGGTTGAACATGATTTTCCCATGGAGCAAATTTCTGTGTTGCATCGGCCAAGCGGCGAGACCGATGATTTTCTGGGGGTGTCCTATGGGAATGAACGGGAACGCACTAAAATTTGGGCTGAGAATGGAGCCCTTTGGGGTGCATTGGTGGGATTGGTGGTTGGGGCTTCAGGGATTCTTTTTATCCCCGGGGTTGGCCCGTTGTTGGTGCTCGGACCGATAATCGATACGATCGCCGGCGCTACGATTGGTTCAGGGATCATGGCGGAAGCGGCAAACATGACGCGTATTTCAGCGGCGTTGCATCGGTTGGGTATTCCGGAAGAGGAAGCGAAGCAGCTGCACCAGGAGATTCTGGATGGAAAGACCGTGCTGATTTTGCATTGCTCTCAGAGTGATCCGAAAGACTGGCAACATATCATCAACTGGGATGGAGCAAAGTCTGTGCAGGCTTTCCATTAGAAAACGGTGTTGCGTGTAAAATGCCGAAGAGCGGTGGGGCTATAATCCTCACGATACAAAGATTGGCGAGGTAAAAAAGAGTACTGTTAAGAGCGACTACTACATTTAATTAAATCCACTAATATTGGTTGGGTTTAAAAGTGATTTCAGTGTAAAGCTTTCCGGTAAAGAAACTCTCAATCAATAACGTATTTTCTGACTGTTTAACAACAAAGCCGAACTGGGATTTAGGTTTGCTGCTGATAAACACAAGTTGTTTAGAAGGGTAGTTAACTTTTAAGGTTAGATGGAAAGGGAAAAAACTATCAAGAAACTGGCGATGAAAAGGACCATTCATTAAATTTAAAGAACCGTCCTTATTTTTATAAAATATTCTTATTTCAGTACTTATACATAACTGTGCATTTTTTTGTACATTCTCAAGTTGCACCGATTGACCTTTTAAAAATGCTTTTTCAATGTTACGGCTATTTACAATTGTCAGCTTGCGCATGGTTTTATAGTTATATACCACTTCCATTTCTGGTACGGGATCAAGGTGTTGATAACATTGCATTAAATCTACCCAGCCGGTTTTTATACTTTGCGGCGTGATGGTAATTTCGTTTATGGAATGAAGCGCAGGTTTATCTGTTGGTGCTGGTATAAAGGTTAGGTGACTGTCACTACTTTTTGTGGGAGGTGTAAGTTCATCACTCATAAACCACTTTTCAAGTTCATTAGCCGAAGGAGTTGTATCCGCCTGAAGCGGTGTTAATACAAACAGAAAAAGCAGAGTTAGCAATGAACGTGGCATAGTCATTAAATTATCAGGTTAGTGTTGTAATTTTACTGCTGAAATAGTCGATACTAATAGTTTATACTCTAGCAACTTATTTTTACATTGCGAATCAAATGAATTTACAAATTATCGAAGCAGTAAAAACCATCGCGAATGAAGAACTACCTCATCGTTTTTCTAATGTTACTCGAACTCAAAAACAAGATGGCAGCTTTTTAACCGAAGCCGATCTCGCTGTGCAAACACGTGTTCAGATTATATTACAGCAATATTTTCCGGAAATCAGTTTTCTTGGTGAAGAAATGCCAGTAGAGCATCAACAAGTTGCATTAGAAAATCCCCTGGGTGTATGGATACTTGATCCTCTTGATGGTACCCGTAATTTTTCATCAGGTATTCCTTACTATGCTGTTTCACTGGCATACATTAAGCAGGGAAAAATTGAGTGGGGCATGGTCTATGATCCTGAACGTGATGAATGTTTTACTGCAACGAATGGTGCGGGTGCACAACTAAATGGTGAGCCTTTATTAAAACAGGATGCAGGTGTTTCTATCAGCGACGCCACTGCGGTTATTGATTTTAAGCGTCTCGATAGTGAACTGGCTGCACGCGTAGCATCACAATCACCTTATAGTTCGCAACGCAGTTTTGGCGGTGTGGCCCTGGACTGGTGTTGGTTGGCCGCTGGACGATTTCATTTGTATTTACATGGTAAACAGAACATATGGGATTATGCCGCGGGTTACCTGGTATATAACGAAGTCGGCGGCAATGCCTGTACATTGCAGGGTGATCCAGTTTTTGATTTTTCTTTACAAGCGCGTTCTGCAGTGGCGGCACTGGATAATCAATTATTTACTGATTGGTGTGATTATCTAAAGGTAGTAAAAGGAGAGCAGGTTTAATCTCTCCCTTATTTTATTCTGTAACAGTATCTAAAACACTGGTACCATTTAAGCGACTGTAATACCGAGCACGATAAATATGCCGTTGATGTGTTTCATCATCAGAGAAGCTTTCCCTTGTATGTAACACATTATTACTCACTAAACCCATTCCGGGTTGTAATAGTCCTTTAAAGATATAGGGTGTATCACTGTTCAGAAGTAGATTTAAATATTCCAGTGCATCCTGGGTAAGCGGATCTTCTGACCAAATAACATTATTAACACGAATGGTGTAACGCATATGCAGATCACCATCGTCGTTAATGCTAAATATCGGGCCAGCTTCTTCAGCACGAGCAATTTTACCACCTTCATCAATCCGCGCCGGGATGGTCATGACTTTTGATCCCATTAATGCACGGATGTAGTCAGGGTTTTTTTCACGTAATTGTATATATACTATTTCATGATCCATTAATGAATTTTCACCACCTTGTGCGGCGCGCTCAATGACATGCAGTAATAATGCATTAATTTGTTTTTCCTTTATGTTGTAATAACCATCCGTGTGCCAATGTATTTCCTGGTTTGTGTAAGGTATAAATTGTTGTCGAATACCTTCTTTAGCAACGGTCAGTGATGTAAGACCATTTTCATCGGACAGCCAGTTATTATCCAGATCGTTTACCTTAAATTGATAACCCATATAAAGAGGGATTTTGGGTGAAGGGTCAGAGCCTGTTTTACTCGCATAGATAACCATATTGGCTTTACGACAAACTTTAAGCAAGGCTTCATGTTCAGACGTGCTCAGGGTACGAGGATCATTTATTTCAACAATTAAATCACCTATGTTTTGAGGATAATTTTTGAGTTTATTATCACGCCATGCTTCATAGGCCCCATTATTTTCAAGATTGAACGGGCTGGTTTTATATTTTAGTGAGTACATATGAGAGTTCATATTGAACCTTATTATTAGTTGTTGCTAGTGAAAGCAGGGCAAAAAGAGCAGAGAAATTTTGAAATATAATTTACCCCAATCCATCAGGATTAGTGTTGATCAAGATCAATGAAATAGTTTCTAGAAAGCCGAATGAGAATATTGTTAAGGTTTTAATAAGTTACTTTTCATATAAATGATGTCAATTGAGTCAGGCTTTATACAGAATTAATTATTACTAATAATTATATGGATATCAATATGCTCTATAGAAAATCGTTAAATTCGCTATAACTTATACTAAATTTAAGTGTATATCATCATTTAACTTCAAATAGTGAGGTGGTCTTATCTACTGTTACATCGGTACTAAAAGGCGTTATAGGGCTAGGTATGAGCTTAGCTGCAACCTTCCTGGTTGTTGATTAACTCTTTCCTGGCACGACCAACATTGTTAATAACGTAGCCGTGCTGGTAAACAGTTTCATCGGTCATGGCCTGGTGGGTCTGATTGCATTAATCTTATGTAAAAATAAGCATACTGAATAAATATAAAGACAATTTAATATCATTTTATAAGGGCTCTATTGAGCCCTTTTTTTAGTAGTACTTTTGCACTGGAGAAAACCTTTACTTGTCAGTATAAATATTTCGAGATTGTAAACATGATGATATTCTTAATTTTAGTAAAGCTGTATTATAGGGTTTTGTAGTGTAATCATCCGCACCGGCTTCCATGCATTCATTCACTGTTTCAATATCATCCATTGCCGTTATCATAATAACAGGCGTGATTTTGTGTTCGTTGATCTGACGTATTTTTTTTAATACCTCAATACCACTAATATCCGGCATCATAATATCGAGCAGAATCAAGTCAAATTTTTCTTTTTGTAAAATATCAAGCGCTTCATAACCATTGGTTGCTTTACTAATGCGATATCCATCTTTTGTGAGACGGTGAGCTAAAACATCTCGATTTAACTCCTGATCATCAATTAGTAATACTTTTGAATCGACAGGATCATTTTTTTTTGTTTGAATGGAGGCGTTCTTCAAACTACGCCAGACTCTTAATTTAACTAACAGCAAGGAAAAGGGTTTTGTAAGATAATCAATTGCACCTGCATCGATACATTTCAAGACCATTTCACGATCTCCATTAGCCGTGAACATCATGACCTGAGTTGAATCTAGCTCAGGATCCTTTTTAATTGTTTTGAGTACTTCCACACCATTTATGTCGGGTAGTGTTATATCAAGTAAAACAAGATCAAACTTTTTTTTATGCAGGGTTTCCAGCGCCTCTGTACCTGTATTAACAGTAGTAATATGATGATCATCAACTTCAAGTCGCCGCTTCAATAGTTCACAGTTCAACTCATCATCATCTACAATAAGTATGGATGCTATCTGTATCGTCATTTAAAGTTTTCTCATGATTTATAAAGTTATTGTTATATCCTAATAATATATATCGGTTAAAAAGTAATACAGTTTAGAAATGAATGTAGGGTTCTCCCTATAAAAATAGAATAAATGACTACAATAATTACATGTTATTTAACATTTAAACCTGCATTAATCGACTTATTAATCCATCAATATTAAGTTCTTCTTCTGTATTTATTGAAATCGAATTAATTTTCTCATCCTCTTTTAATGGTTGCCAGTTTTTGATCTGGTTTTCTAATACATTAATGTCTGCATCTGATACGTCCTGTTGTCTGTCACGTATTCTTTGCTTCAAGGTTTCGTCTGTTGCCAGGAAGTCGAGAATAACAAAGCGCACTTGTTTTTGTGTGGCGAGATTTTGAAAGAGATTGCGTTGTTCAGCTGTAGAAAAAGTCGCATCAACAATAACAGGGAAGCTTGCGTTAATAATCACCTCGGCTAGCTTAAGTAATTTATGGTAGGTTTTTTTTGTGGCTTCAGAAGTATAAATTTCTTTGTCTGAGTGGGTTGTCGAATTACCCCCAGGCTTAATGTTATATAATCTTTTACGTTCAACATCTGAGCGAATACGGATAGCACCAAGTTTTTCCAGTAAGGGTTGGGTTATTGTGCTTTTACCTGATGCTGATTTGCCATGAGTGATAATGATGAAAGGTGTTTGCCGTTTAGTATAAGTGAGTGCAAGTTGAAGGTAGCTATAAGATTCCCCGCTGGCCTCATCTTGTTCCTTTTTACTAATGCCTGCTTGAGAGGCTCGTATTGCATCTACCTTGGCACGTACCATGGCACGATAGACAAGATAAAAATGTAATAAACAACAACCTTCATAGTCACCTGTTATTTCTAGATAGTGGTTTAAAAATCGTTGTGCAAATTCTGCCTGATGATGGTCTTGCAGATCCATTACTAAAAAAGCGATTTCACTAATGACATCGATCCATCGAAATTCCGGGTTAAATTCAAGACAATCAAAAATAAGAGGTTTGTTTTTATACCATGCTATGTTTCGAAGGTGAAGGTCACCATGACACTCTCGAATGAACCCCTTTTTTTTACGTTGTGTAATAATGTTTGTTATTTTATTAAAATAATTTTGACTCCATTGTTCCAACTCGGTAACTAAATCAAGTTTTGTCTCATTAGTTATGCATTTACGAATTTGAATAAAATTCTCTTTTACAGGATGATATATTTGTTCAGGGTCTCCATAAGCCAATGTTTCTTTAGCTGAGTCCAGCTGCTGATGAAAATCAGCAATCATAATTGCGATAGCATCGATCATATCTTGCTTTAACTCATTTCTGTCGAGCATATGATCAAGTTGTTTGTCTTGTGAGAATTGAAGCATTTTGATGGCAAATTCGAATGGTTTATCACTTCCATCTAATACAGGGTGTTCTTGCGAACCGGATATTTGAACAACATCCAGGTATATTTCGGGTGCCAGACGGCGGTTAAGGCGGAGTTCTTCCTCGCAGTAGAATTTTCTTTTTTCTAATGTGGAGAAATCCAGAAAACCAAAATTAACCGGTTTCTTGACTTTATAAACAAAATCACCGGTTAATAATACCCAGGAAATATGAGTTTCAATTAACTGGCAATGTTGTACTGGATGGTTATAAAATTCCGGCTTCATCATTGCTATGATGAATGGGGGTAAAGACTGCGAATTGTGCTTTTGGGTTTTTTGACCAAGCATGTCCATATTTACTCAGTACTAAATTATCTGTCTCCTGATTGTAACCCAAAATCAGGAGACTGTATTGCCTGAATTATTATCTTATGCAGGCACCATTTCAGCAATTTGATTTATGAATCCGGCCTGTATTTTCCGACGCTTAAGATCATTAGGATCGACTTGTGACGATTTCTGGATTTTGGCTTTTGAATTTTCCTCTGTGAACCGTTCTATGTCATCAGAGGAAAAAGCAAGTTCGTTGCCTTTATTAATAACGGCTCGTTCATACCCCAGGGTATCCATTACATCGCCGGTAATTGATTCAATGATTTCAATTTCTTGCGTTGTTAACTCATTCATGAATTTTTTGGAGTTATTTGACTTTATAGGCTGACTGAGGTTTTCCCATAAAGAACTGGATTTTGCACTGCGTTCAGCTTCTTTTGAAGTATGAAAATCCAACATATTTTTTGAAAATTCAATTTCAAGAAAATGACACAGCTCTTTGACAATTTTTTCCGGGTTTTCAAGTAGATCTTCATAGCTTATGGGGAACATGGATTCAGTTCCGTTTATTTGTGAAATACATAATTCCTGTAATTCATTCCATTGTTTGGCAATAAAGTAAGGATGTTTTTCACCAATAACCGCTTTTGTAAAAGACAGCGTTACATCTCTAGGATCCCGGTATAAATAGACATACTTAGGATTGTTAAAATATTGATTAATTTCATCTGCCCAATGTATATTTTGCATGCTTTTACACATCCATGCTTTTGCACCATGTGCTTCTGCATATAAATCCATAATTGCACCGTAAACTGCAATTAATGAATTTTCATTACAGCGTTTAAAAATTTCCTTTCGGTTTAATTTAATTTTATCCCACGGCACAGGGTTAAGCTCGACTAAACGACAAACATCATCAATTAATTTTTTAAAGGAATTACTGTTATTTAAATCTCCATATACAGAAAGTAAAGGCATCATGCGTTGTAATATATGGGGTGGATGAGGTGCGGCAACACTGGAAGACTCATTAAGTATAAGTCGCAATAAATTTGAACCTGAGCGTTGTTCACCAACCATAAAAATTGCTTGCATGTTCTTCTCCTGACAATTATTTATAAAAACAGATAACCGATTAAGCCTGCGGGTGGAATAATCCATATTACATCCAGGTTGAACCTGATTAATCCAATTAAAGAAACGATAAAAATGGCAATAACTGGCCAGTTAACTAATAGTTCTGAAACGGCCAGGGTATTAAATGATGATTTAAAAATAATGAATGCAGCCACCGTTATCATGCCAATAACTGCGCAATGTATGCCGTGCATAACAGCCTGTGTGGCTGTAGACTGACGAATAAAGTCAAACCAGTGTGATACAACAACCATTAAAATAGCCGGAACACCAAAAATACCAATCGTGGAGCAGAGCGCCCCCCAGAAACCGGCAACTTTATAACCAATAAATGTTGCGCTGATTAAAATTGGGCCGGGTGTAACCTGGCCTAAGGCAATCCCGTCGTTGAACTCCTGGGAAGTTAACCAGCCATTTTCCAGAACAACAATGCTGCCAATAACGGGGATGAAAACGTAACCACCACCAAACAACATCAGGCTCATGCTGGCAAAAGTTATTGTCAGATATAAAACATTATTTTTATCCAGAGGTAAGGGCGCAAACCACAGTAGCAGTAAAGCTAAAACAAATAAAAATGCAAGGATAATGTGTTTGCTTGTAAATGTATTTTTGACATTATTAGTGGTAGCAGTTTCTTCATTATTTTTAAATAAGAAATAGCCTATAATACCGGAGGTAAATATCAATGTGATTGGAGTGTAAACTTTGTAGGCTTGCGGTATTAAAAATAATATTACTGTTGCGGTAACAGCAAGTGTAATTTCTATTTTCCCTGTGATGGTTTTTTTACCTAAACGCCATGCAACACTAAATACTATGGCGGCAACGGCAGGCATAAATCCTGAAAAGATCGTTTTGAAATTTATGACTTCACCAAAGTTAAAATAGATATAACTTAAGCCAAGTATTAACAAAAAGGAGGGCAATATAACGGCAGTTGTTGCCACAAACGCGCCTGCAGGTCCTCTAACTTTATAACCGGTAAAAGCCACAACATTTACCGCCATAGGACCGGGCAATAAATTAGCGAGTGACACGCCATCAAGCATGTCATTGTGACTTATGAGTTTAAGATTTTTAACTATGACGTTTTCTATCACAGATATTAATGCCATGTAGCCGCCAAAAGCTAAACTGCCAATTTTCAAAAATGTGATAAACAGAAATGTTAATGATACTTGTTTTTTTGAATTATCCTGCACGTTATTAAATTCTCGTGAAATTATTGATTCAGACATTCTAGGCTACCTGTAACTTTATAAGTAACTAAAGTATAAAATTTGACTTAATAAACGAAACAAGTTGCATAGTGCTTTCAGCAATACTATTACGAGATGTATCTAACGTCATATCCGCTGATTCAGGTTTTTCATAATCCTGACCAACGCCAGTAAAGTTTTTGATACCGCCAATCATGGCTTTTTTATAAAGTCCTTTAGGATCACGAGAGACACAGTCATCAAGTTCTGCATGTATATGCACAAGATAAAAATTATCACCGACTATAGATTTCACCGATTCTCTTCCTTTATGATGAGGCGAGATAAATGAAGCGAGGACGATGTGACCCGTTTCAGCAAATAAGGAAGCAACTTCACCTGTGCGCCTTAGATTTTCTTCACGCGCTTCTTTGCTGAAATCAAGATCATGATTAAGTCCTGAGCGAAGTGTGTCGCCATCTAATATAGATATGGTAAAACCTTGTTGAAACAACATTCTTTCAACCAGGGTTGCAATTGTTGATTTACCCGCGCCTGACAGGCCTGTAAGCCAGACAACACCACTTTTATGGCCTAGTTCCTGATTACGTTTTCCTCGTGTAATAAAGCCCTGGTGAGGGTGAATATTGTTTTCTTTATCAGTGCTAATGGTGGATATTTCACAGATTACTGAATTCATAACGTACATCTCTCTTTTGTTATAAATGTATGGAAACAACTAAAATTTTGGATTAGTTGTTTAATTTGATACTAAGACTAGACGGTTTATGGGGGAGATATCTATATGGTTTTTGTGATCAACCAAGCAGTTTTAGTAGGTGAATATGTCAATAATTCTTATGTCAAAGTACTTCCGAACCGTACAAAAAATATGTAATATCTACGAAGAATATTGCTAGTATGCGAATGGAATAGTTAATGGAATAGCTGACATATAAAACAGATTACTTAACTATGAAATTGAGAGGCTACCCCCCCTAATGCCACTTGTTACTAATGATAATATTGTGCCCAAAAAACCTCCGATAAGTAATGAAACATTAAATAGTTTTTTGTCCTATTGTGAGCGCCATAGATTTCCTAAAAAAGGTGTTATTTTTAGAGAGGGGGATGCAGCTAAAAGCCTCTATTACATTGTTGAAGGTTCTGTCGCAGTGACATGCTCTGATGAAGACGGAAATGAACTTGTAATGGCTTATCTGCACAAAGGTGAATTTATTGGTGAAATAGGACTCTTTATTTCAGATACAGAACGTTCTGCAATGGTAAGAGCTCGAACAGAATGTGAATTAGCTGAAATCAGCTACCAGCGTTTCGATGAGTTAGCCCAAAAAGAACTTCGTAATCAACATGCCGAAATACTGAATATGGTTGGCTTTCAGTTATCTGAACGTTTATTAAGAACCAGTAAAAGAATTAGTTTGTTAACGTCTATGGATGTAGCGGGGCGCATTGCAAGAACGTTATTAGACTTGTGTCATGAACCCCACGCGATGACACATCCTGAAGGTACTCAAATCCATATTTCCCGTCAGGAAATTGGTCGTATTGTGAGTTGTTCACGTGAAACAGTCGGCCGCGTTCTCAAACAAATGAATGAGGATGGTATGATACAAGTAAAAGGTATGGACATTGTTGTTTATCATAGCCGCTGAGATTTTTTACGAATGAATGTTTAAAGCTCGAACATCGTCCCACTCTTTGTCTGTTCCTTTTTCAATACCTTTCAACCTGATTTTTTTGAGTAATGCTTTCCCTCGCGGATCCTGTTCCATTTTTATAAACGCTTTTTGTAATTTTTCTACTATTGACTTGGGTACGCGGGGATGTGCAGCAAAAGCATGTGGAGTATAACCATTTGATTTCCACAAAATTCTTAATTTATCACGATATTCAGGAGAAGTGTTTTTAAACGTCCGTAAAACACCACCACCAGCAGGATAGCGTCCGCGTGCGATATTTCTATAAACTGAATCATGCGAAGAAACATACTTTGAGGAAAAAGAAAGATTGGCTTTTGATAATACCGCTGTTGGTACTAAATTAGCGGCAAAAGCGTTTGAAGGAAATGCCAGTTCAGAATTTTCCAAATCTTTAATCGAACGATAAGGGCTATCTTTTAAAACAACAATGATACCTTTTAATCTTTTCTTTTTTGCTTTAGCAAAAGCGTTATATCCCTGGCTTTCATGCGATACCGTATAATGATAAGGATTCATATATGCAATATCATATTTTCCTGACTCAATTCTTTTTTCAAAAGTATTGATGTTGCGTGTAGTCGCAAATCGTAAACTGATGTCAGAGTTTTCTTCTATATACTGAAGAATAGGTGACCACAATTTTGATAACTTACTGCCATTGGATTGAGGAACAATACCAAATGAATATTCTTTTGCTGCATGACTGGTTGATGGTAAAAGTAGAGCCACAAAAGTAATGTTGAATACGATCTGGTAAAATTTCTTCTTAGACATGTTCTATCTCCACATAATATATTTAGTATCGCTGCTATAGAAAAAATAAAGTTAGTTAACGACTAATAACAGGTTTTGTATGTTCTCTAACAATTCATCTTCAGAAAATGGTTTGGTTAAATAAGCATTAACACCTGCAGAATCCGCCATTTCACGATGTTTTTCAGTTGACCTTGATGTAATCATAATCACAGGGATATCTCTGGTTTCAACTTTGCTGCGTATATGAGATGTAAATTCAAGCCCGTTCATTCGTGGCATTTCGAGATCAACCAGAATTATATCGGGCTTTTGGGTTTCAATTGATTCAATTGCTTCAATACCATCACGTGCCATGCGAATATCGTAACCAATGTCTTTAATAAACTCCGCAAGTGAACGGCGAGCACTTAAAGAGTCATCTACTATTAAGGCAATGAGGTTATCATCGATAGTTTCAGCTTCAGCAAGGCGTTGTTCTATAAGAGGGCTAATGTCTTTTGCTATTGTCGTTTTTATTAGTCCCGGCAAATCAAGTACAGGTGCAACACTACCATCACCAAGAATGGTTGCGCCTTCAATTCCTATAATGTCCGGAATGTAAGTACCGAGTTGTTTTACAATTAGATCCTGGTTAGCAATGACCTGTTCAACTGTAATAGCATATTGCTGTCCTGTTTCATCACGAACAATAAAGACAGCTCTTTCTTCCCTGTCATTTGTTCGCTGGTCACGAGGTTGATGTAGTAATGTTTCGATATCAAAAGTTTTAAAAACTTCATCATTTAAATGATAGGTATATTTATCATTTAAATGTTTTAATTCTCCATCACCTGGACATAATATTTGTTCAATACCCCGGTTTGATATAGCAATGGTTTGTTTACGTGATCGGGTTAAAATAGCATGAACAGAAATGAGGGTGAGAGGTAATCTGAGTTCAATTGTACAGCCAATATCTTTTTCTGAGGTGATATTTATGGTGCCTTTCATAGCTGATATTTGATTGTATACAGCATCCATACCTATGCCACGTCCGGAAACCTGGGTAGTCGTTTCACGTGTAGAGAGTCCCGCTATCCAGATTAACTGGGTAAGATCATGATCTGATAATTTTTCTTCTTTTGTAATAAACTTCTTTTCGATAGCGGCCTTTCGAATGGCACTAAAATCCAGGCCGGCTCCATCATCTTCGCAACGAACAACAATATGGTCGCCATCTCTGAAAAATGACAAATTGATCTTACCGTTTGTGTTTTTTCCTTTTTGTTCTCTGCCTGATTCATTCTCAATGCCATGGTCTACAGCATTTCTTAAAATATGCATTAAGGGATCAATAAGGTCATCAAGAACATCACTGTCCATTAATGTGTCAGCACCCTCAACATTTAGTATTACTTTTTTAGCTGTTGTTCTTGATGTTTGTCGTATATTTCTTTGTAAACGAGGTACTATATTTTGCACAGGAACCATTCGTGTTTGCATAACAATGTTCTGGTTTTCTTTATGCAAACGACTTTGATCTACAAGTAATGTATCAAGAGTATTAAGTTCATCTTCAATATTATGTGTTAATTCTTTTGAGTCAGTTGCCGCTTCAACAAGGCGATGAGTTACAGTATGTAGTTCGTTATATTGTTCCAGTTCCAGCGAGTCAAAAATTTCATCAGATTTGGAATCTGGTTTCTTTGCGCTTAAGCCCTGCACATCGACAATCTGCTCAAGTTCAAAAACGAGTTGTTGGTAGAGTGCGTTTTGTTCGTGTACCAATAGTGTTTGTTCAGTCGCTTTACGTAATCGCTCTTGTAATTGTCCGCCTAAAATGATTGATTCACCGGCTATACGTAATAATTCATCCATTAATGAAGATGGAACACGTAACATTGCCGGTGCCGCCATTTCATTAAGGTGACTGGTATCTGGTTCTGTCCCGCTTTCGTTATTATTCTGACTAAGTTGAATCTGTGCATCATCTTCAGGAATACCTTCCTGATCAATTAAATTTGCCCAATCCAGAATTTGTTGTAATACATTCTGAGCCTGTTCGGGTTCTTCACCAAGCCCAAGGAGTGCTTCACTCATCATTTCAAGAACATCGGCTGCATTCATTAGAATGTCAGCCAGGTTTTTACCTGGCAGGCGCTGATTGTTAGTAAAGGTAGTAAATATATCTTCAATGTGATGCGTTAATGTCGCAATCCCGACGATTCCAACTGTATTCGCTGCACCTTTAAGTGTGTGCGCAATCCTTTGTGCCTTTTCTACATCATGCAAGCTTGCATTACCTTCAACAATTTGGGTTATTGACTGAGTGAATTCTGCAGTTTGAACAGGTAATTCCTGTAATAATGTATTAAGTAACTGTTGATTTACATCATCAGGTAATTTAAGGGAAATATCATCCTTTGTTGCCTGGGTAGCACGTATTTCAATATCATCCTCAATTAGAAGTTGAGGAGAGAGTAATTGTTTTTTCAGTGCAGCCTTGTCCTGATCCCATTCTAACGGCCAGCTTGAGTTATAAAAGGGTGAAACTAATTTACTGATTAAATCAACATTATCCATTTCACTTAAATAATGGAGAGCGAGACTGGAAAAGTTTTTCAGGAATGTGACGACATCTTCACTTAAAGATTTTTTATTTTGTTGTTGAATAATGAGGTTTAAATTTCCGACCAGGTGTACTAATACTTTATTTAAGCCTGTTAAGCCTATCGATTCTGTCGCAAGAGAAAAGCGTTCAATCATTAATTTAAAATTTTCCAGCTGCTCAATATTATCATCACTGATTTGAATATGGGGCTTGATATTTTGTATGGCCTCATCTAAAGATGGCTGTTCTAGCTGAAATTCATCATGTATGAGGTGAATTAGTTCCTGGCCAAGGACATACATGTCTTCAGAGACGTGTATATCATCCAGGCCCTCTGAATTGTCCATTTCATATATTAATTCTTCTTCTTCAATTGACTTTGTATTTTTAGCTTGTTCTGTCAAATATTGATTATCAAATTCATTTTCATCAAAGTCCTGAGGTGGTGCGGTAAGTTCAATATCTTCAGGTATAAGCATAAATCGTAATGTTGTCATTTCATCTTCTGGCATTGATTCTGCCCATGGAATTGAGTTTAAGTAATCAACTAGTTGATCAACAATTTCATGATTAGTTGGATAGCTAAGGTATGCGATTAAGTGAGAGGTCCATTCTTCAATAACAATTTGTTCATCTTCGCTGAGTGATTTTTCACGTTGCGCCAGTTTCCGCAATCCTGTTTGAAAAATCATGCAGACATCCATTAAGCCCATTAATCCCGCTGTAGCAATAGACATACCCAGCAATTCAATGCGATCAGCACAAAGATAAAATGCGTGGCTTAAACCAAAGTCATCATCTTCTTCAACGGAAGAAAGATCTGTAATCAGACCTGTCATCGCTTCTACTATTTCTTCCTGTATTGATTCAAATACAGCACCATCAAATGGTCCAGTCATTTGTTCTGATGTACTTGACGAATCTTCTATACTGGAATCTACTGCATCTGTAGTCTGTGCAGGAGAAGAGGCTGCTGATTGTTCAATATTTGTATCGGTTGGATGAATGAAGTTATTTCGAAGTTGTTGGAAATCGACTTCACTCGAATTAAAATCCCATATTGGATCCTGTAATAAGTTTAATAAAAGTTCAATATTATTTATATCATCCTGATTTTCGATATAAGCCAGTACTAAAGTAGGCCAGACTTCAAGCTGCTGAAATTGTTCAGTTGTTATAGGGTTGTTTTTTTTGTTTAATTCATTAAGGATTTGATGAAAAATGACACATGAATCACGTAATGTAGTGAAATCCGATTTACCAAGCCGAAGAGCTATGCGCGTTATCCGTTTAATATAGCTTTCCAGATATTTATGGGCAGTATCCTGGTCGCTATTTTTCTGGAAAAGTGAAATAGTATCGTATAATTCACTAACTATATTTGAAATCTCTTCTTGTATAGCAGACATATTTTCAGAAATTTTAGTCATATTTATTATTATGAAGCTTTTTGTTGTTGTGACGATATAACAATTTCGGGAAGTATGTTATTAGTTGTTATTTCATCATTAGTAGATATGGTTTTAGGTTTCACAGCGCTGGTTTCTGCAATACCAGGAAGTTTAAATACTTGCACTGCTTTTAATAGTCCTTTTGCATATTCCACTAAACGTTTTGTCTGGATAGTTTGTTTTTGTAATTGTTCGCTTGTTTTCTGGTTTGAATCTAAAATCTGGTTAGCGTTATGTTGTAGTTTTTTTGTAATAACAACTTGATCAGCTGAGCTTGTAGCAATTTGATGTACAGAAGCAACCAGATCTTCAGTACTATTTTGCGTAAGTCGCATTTGTTCGCCTGCTTTTTCAGCCAGTTGACTTCCTTCAACTACCTGGGTGATTACATTATTCATCGTATCAACTGTATCGACTGTCTCAACCTGAATATTTGATACCAGGGTAGAAATCTGAGAAGTTGCATCACGTGCGTTTTCTGCAAGACGTTGTACTTCATCGGCAACAACTGCAAATCCCCGACCAGCTTCACCAGCAGATGCTGCATGCATACTGGCATTTAAAGCCAGAATATGTGTTCTTTCAGAAATACTGTTTATCAAATTAACTGCACGACTGATTTCCTGAGAACGTTCACCAAGTCGTTTAATACGTTTTTCAGCCTTATGTATTGTTTCACGAATATTGTTCATACCCTCACTTGATCTATCTACTGTTGCCATTGCCGTATTCGTTGTTCTGATTGCATTTTCAGCTTCCTGATTGCAGGATTTCGCAAGATCAGCAATGTGCCCCATTGCATAAATTGCATTTGATAGTTCTTTAGTTGTATTTTTTACAGCCACTTGTTCTTTAGTTGCAACGGCAATAACACTATCAGATTGGTTTTTAACCAGGCTTGTTGCTCGCGCTACTTCTTCTGAAATTACACGGACTCCTTTAAGTACTTTTGAAGTTTCAGCAGTAAATAAATTTAATGCATCGGCTACTGGTCCTGTTATATCTTCTGTAACAGGAACTTTAATGGTTAAATCTCTCTGGCTGAGTTTGGATACTGCTTCGAGAAGAACAATAACGGAATCATTTAACTCTTCATTGCTTTTTTCTGCTTCAACAAGGGTGGATACTTTTTCTGCCAATAATATGTCAAAAGCAGAACCAAGTTCACTTAATTCATCTTTACCGGACAAATCTGTTCTTGCGTAATAATCACCTTCTGCAACTTTTTTAACCGTCGTCGAAATATTCTTAATAGGTAAAGATATAGAGCGGAAAATTACATAGCCTAGGATACTTGCAAAAACCAATCCAAAAGCCATGATTGCTGCACTTGCCTCGAAAAACATTTTGTTAGTGTTGATCGATTCTTCAAATAATGCTTCTGAAATAAGTTGATATTCATTAACTCGTTCATTTAATTCAGTTAAAAATGGAAGTATGATTTTTTGAGCGCGGGTTTCAATAAACAAATTTAATCCATCAGTATCTTGCAATACAAATAAAGCATTTAGTTCAGTGAAAGCAGTAAGGATATTGCGGTATTCATTTCCTAGCGACGCCTCAATTTCTTTCTTTTCCTGAGCTGTTTTTTCTTCTTTGTATTCATCCCAGTTATTAATAAAAATATTTTTAGCGGCGAGTAAATCTGCAGAGCCTTGTTGCCATTCAATTTTTCCATTAGCAACTCTGTTTATCATTTCTAACAGATCATTTCGAACTGTACCGTTGAGTTGATTAAGGGTAACTTGTTCAATAACATTTTTATTTAATGATTGTGTCGTATCTGTCGCGAAATTCAGGCCTAAAACTGCAGTTGCGCCAATTATTGCTAGCACAATGGTTTGCGCAGCTATAAGTAGCACAAGCCTTGGTCCAATTCTCATTTTATTAAGCATTTCTACGTGACCTCATGTATTATCTGTAATTTATGCAGAGACAAAATAATTTACTTTCCTGCCATTTTTTTGAATAATTTTTGTGGATTGAATTCAATCCAGTCAGTGTTATTTTGATTAAAGCCGTTATCAATAAAATCATGAAGAACATCAGGGTAATCATTTATTTTTGTTTTAGTATCGCTGAGTTCTAGAGAAACGGGTAAATCGCTAATCATAATTGCAATCGTAGTTTCTTTATCTGATTTATTTAATACAAGTACGGTGGTTAATTTTTCACTTTTTAAGTTTTTTAGTAATTTATCAATGTTCATTACCGGGATAATATTTCCGCGTATATTTATTAATCCCTCTATCCATGCAGGTGAGTTAGGTAAGAAAAATATATTCGGGTTCTGAATAACTTCACTGACCGTTTTTTCAGGCACAAGGAAATTCATCTTTGATACTTTATATCCGTATCGGGTATAGGGACGTTCAACATTATCATCCGGAAATATAATTTCATCAGTTGAGAATAATGGCGCATGATTATCCATAAGCTCTATTGAGTCTTTATTTAAATCTACAGATTTTTCCATTTTATCTGTATCATTATTCGCAAAGGCTTGCATTTTATTACCCACCTGAGAATATATATCGTTAATTAAATGACTTTAATTGACTGATTATTTTGTCTGCGGTGTAAGGTTTCGTAACATAACCTTTTCCACCTTGCATTTGAGCCCAAAGTTTATCGGCTTTCTGACTTTTGCTGCTTACAAACACAATAGGAATGTCGCGTGTACTTGCATCATTATTTAGTTTTCGAGTTGCTTCATATCCGTCCATATCAGGCATAATGATATCCATGAAGATAATGTCGGGTTGTTCTTTTTTTGCTATTTCGACAGCTTCAAGACCACTTGATGCACTAAGAACAATACATCCTGTATTACTGACAATGCTTTTGATATTTGAAAGCTCGGTATCAGAATCATCGACAACCAGTACTTTGTTTATAGACATTATATTTCTCCTTAAGATTATGCTTCTATTGCTGTATTTGTTGTTTTAAGTGGTATGAAGTTTTTTACTGCATTCTGGAATGTTATTCTCCCGACCGGTTTGATCAGGTAGTCATTACAACCGGCAAGTGAGCCTTTTATTTTATCTGCCTGAGTCGATTTTCCGGTTAACATTATTGCAATGGTTTCTTTGTTGTTAGCTTTAATTGATTTGCAAATTAGAAATCCATTTTTGTCTGGTAATACAACATCTAAAAGTGCCAGATCGTAAGTGTTTGTGTTTAGATAATTAAATGCTGATTCAGCTGAATCGGCAAAATCCACTGTCACATCAAATAAATCAAGTTCTATTTCAAGTTGTTTTCTTACAGACGGGCTGTCGTCTACAACTAATACGTGCTGAGTACCTGCTTTCTTTACGCTATTACTATTTTCATTTTTTACTAAAGTCAGTTCAATATTGTTTGCTGTGACAGGGTCTTCTTTGTTGGCAGGATTTTCCAGTACCTCATCATGAACGATTGCTAACTCGGAAGCTTCTTCTTCAGATATACTAAAATTAACGGTGTTCTCTGTAGAACTAACATTCTCATTCTTTTCATCATTTTTAACTGGTTCGATACTATCAACTAATTTATCAAGCGTATGTAAAACCCGTGTTGCGATTAATGGGCGGGATATTGTGTTGTCTGAATCTTCATTTGTGTCAGAAACCCAAACATTAATTTGATTTGGTTTATTAAGATTTACAGAATCTTTATTTTTAATATCATTAATATAGATATCAGGAGTTTGATCGCCAGAGATTAGTACGTAGGAATTAGTTCTGTTTTTCGTTCTCTCCGATACAGAACAAATTAGTTTGAATATGATGTTTTCGTGACTCAGCAACCCATCAAGCAAAATAGTATATTTTTTGTGTGTCATTTTTTATGATTAACTCTCGTTAAATAATTACTCTATTATATTGATGTATTGTTTTGTGTATATCTCATTTCCTGCAGTACTAGTATCGACACTTTATATGATTACGCGATGTTACAAAAAAGAAAGTGTGATTAGGCTCACAAAAATACCCAGTATAAAATTGTTATCTTTCTATTTTCTTTTAAATTAAACGTATACAGAAAACATTATTATGTGTCCTATATGTTAATCATTGTTACAGAGGACAAATAAGTAATATCTAATGTCTTGCTCATAAATAATTGTATATTTATCTTTAATATCACCAATATATTATATGGTTTCCATTAGTGTTGATTAGCAATAATTATGCCATGTATTAAATGATTTGCTTGCCACGTACCGTATATTTTCATTCTTAAATTAGAATTGATTAGGATCAATAAAGATAACTTTAACAATGTTTATTATTGTATTATTTAATAAAATAATTAATAGATTTTATCTACCAAATCCAAGAGGTTTAATTATGTCGTACACTGCAGAGCTTATTGATGAACTGAATGTGTTAACTCTTTTTGATTTATCGAACAATCAGGAAGGCATAAAGGTACATAAATCTGCTAACGAAAATACGAAAGATGCTGCTCAGCGCTTACATGATAAAGGTTTAATTACTCAAATAGATGGTGGTTATTTAACCGGGCTTGGTTTAGATGCAACAGAGCATGCGCAATCATTATTGATGATATTAACAACAGATTAAGCAGGATAGACTTCCCCCTAAAATGGGAGTTTAGGGGGAATATTTAACTCAATCAACTTTGATGGTACGGCGTTGTGAGCGTTCCAGTTTAGGAACAGTTAGTTCCAGCACTCCATTTTTAAAAGAGCTTTTTGCCTGTTCAATATCGACATCAGCAGGCAGAGTTATGGTACGTATATATTCTCCCTGAGCTATCTCGGATCTAAAATAATTACTTTTTTCCTCTTTTTCTTCATAACTTGTTTTTGCTTTTAAAGTAATTGTATTGTCCGTCATGGATATATCCAGATCTTTTTTTTCAACTCCAGGCAACTCCGCCCGAATAAGCAAATTTTTATCACTATCAATGATATCTACATTTGGTAATTTACCCTCTGAAAACATTGGGATATGTGACTGAATAGCATCAGGCCAATGAAATGCATGCATCCAGTCCCGTTTGCTGAGTTGGTTAAAGAAATGATCAAACTCATCAAAGGGTGTCAGTTTACGGCGTGCAGGACTGGCATTCGTTTCCTGTAGTTTGGTTATGTTGGGGGTAGTTTGTTTCTGTGTATGTGTCATTATGTGTTCCTCCTTTGCAGAGGCCGCATGTCAAACAACCTACGATTTGCGGCGGTTCAACTACTCCATTAATATGGTAAACAAATATAAAATAACTATATTGAGCTGGATCAAGTTAGCTTTAAATATTATGAAATAAAATTAAACTCTAAAGTCAGGCTATGTAAAAAATGCTGATTTTAATACTCAATAGTCTATTATTAATATTATGTTCCACTTATTTTTTCTGTGTTTTTTAATGATATTTTCAATATTGAATAAAATGTTGATTTGGGAGGGAGACGAAACATGAAATACATGATGATTGTAGTAGCTGATAGTACCCGTGCACGTATTTTTACAGTTGATACTGCTCGTTCACCTTTGAATGAAATTGAGACTATGGTACATCCGGAAGGGAGAATACATGAGAAAAATATGGTAAGTGATTTGCCTGGAAAAGAATCAGGAAAAGGTGGTGGCGGAGATCATGCCTTTCAGGAAATAATAGAACCAAAGAAACATGAAATGACCGCGTTCGCTAAGCGAATTTCTGACTATTTAGATGATACACGTAAGACAAATAATCTAAAAAACCTGGTGATTATTGCTGCACCTGCATTACTGGGTGAGTTAAGAACTCATTTATCTGCTGCAACAAGTGAAAAAGTTGTTTTTGAGTTAGATAAAAATCTTGCTCATCATAATGAAGATGATATTCGTAAGCATTTATCGAAATTTCTTTCTGTATAAATTTAAATATCCGTGTCAGAAGAAAAAAAAATAACTATTGATGGTAATCAGGCCGCAGCTATTGTTGCTCATCTGACAAATGAAGTGATTGCAATCTATCCGATTACTCCTGCTTCACCTATGGGGGAGTGGGCGGATGAATGGTCATCATGCCAGCAGACTAACCTTTGGGGAAGTGTTCCTGATATCATTGAAATGCAAAGTGAAGCTGGTGCCGCGGGAGCTATTCATGGTGCTTTACAAGCGGGTTCACTAACTACAACATTCACTGCATCACAGGGATTATTATTAATGATCCCGAATATGTTTAAAATAGCGGGTGAATTGACACCTACTGTTTTTCATGTGGCTGCACGTTCTGTTGCAGCACAGGCACTTTCTATTTTTGGCGATCACAGTGATGTGATGGCTACACGTTCGACAGGTTTTGCTTTACTCGCCTCAAATTCACCCCAGGAAGCAATGGATTTTGCACTAATCGCACAGGCTGCAACACTGCAATCACGAATACCTATTGTACACTTCTTTGATGGATTTAGAACATCACATGAAATAGCTAAAGTGACATCAATTGATGTCGCCACTATAAAACAGATTGTTAATCAAAAGTTTGTTACCGAGCATCGTTTGCGAGCACTGTCTCCAGCACATCCTGTGTTACGAGGTAGCTCACAAAACCCGGATGTTTTTTTTCAGGCAAGAGAGTCTGTTAATTCATATTACCTCGCTATGCCAGACATAGTACAAAAAATAATGGATCAATTTGCTGCACTCACAGGACGACAATACAAACTATTCGATTATGTCGGTGTCGATGATGCTGAACGTATTATTATTTTGATGGGTTCGGGTGCTGAGACAGTACATGAAACGGTTGAATTCTTAAACATGCAAGGTGAAAAAGTTGGCTTGATTAAAGTTCGATTATTCAGACCAATGGATAGTGCTGCATTAATTGCAGCTATTCCTGTTACTGTTAAAAAAATTGCTGTGCTTGATCGTACTAAAGAGCCTGGCTCGGATGGTGAACCCCTTTATAAGGACATCGTCACCACACTGGCGCAATATCAGTGTGGTGAAAACAGTAAGTTCTCAATAATGCCTAAAGTTATAGGTGGTCGGTTTGGATTATCTTCCAAAGAGTTTACACCCGCCATGATTAAAGGAATATTTGATGAGCTTATTTTAACAACGCCTAAAAATGATTTTACAGTTGGTATTATTGATGATGTTACTCACAGTAATTTGAACTGGGATGATAATTTTCGTACTGACGCACATACGCAAACATTTCAGGCTGTGTTTTATGGTTTGGGTAGTGATGGTACGGTCAGCGCGAACAAAAACAGTATAAAAATCATTGGTGAAAGTACGAACAAATATGTGCAGGGATATTTTGTTTATGATTCAAAAAAAGCAGGTGCAGTAACTGTTTCACATTTGCGTTTTGGCGATAAAAAAATTCGTTCTACATATTTAATCGGTGATGGAGATGCAAATTTTGTTGCTTGTCATCAACCAATATTTATCGAGCGTTATCCAATGCTGGATCTGGCTGCAGAGGATGCGATATTTTTATTAAACACATCTGTTGCGGCAGATAAAGTATGGCAAACATTACCCGAAAATATGCAGCAACAAATTATAGATAAACACATTAATCTCTACATTATTGATGCCTATAAAGTAGCCGAGTCATCAGGTATGAATAAGCGTATTAACACCATCATGCAAACCTGTTTTTTTTATATATCAGGTATTTTACCAAAAGAGCAGGCTATATTATCGATTAAAGAGGCGGTTGAAAAAACCTATGGTAAAAAGGGTAAGCGTTTAGTTGATTTTAATTTTAAAGCGATTGATGAAACACTGAAAAACCTGTTTAAAGTAAATGTACCAGACAAAGTAGATGCTTTATTTAGTCTAGAGGACAAGATTCCTGAAAAGGCAACAGATTTTATTAAAAAAGTAACGGGTGAAATTATTGCCGGTCGAGGTGATCAGATTCCGGTTAGTTTGTTTCCTGTTGACGGCAGTTATCCTGTTGGCACAGCGGTCTATGAAAAAAGAAATATCGCTTTGGAAATTCCAGTGCTGGATGAAAACCTGTGTACTCAATGTGGTAAATGTCCTTTGGTTTGTCCGCATGGTGTGATTCGTTCTAAAGTCTATGACGAAAAATTACTTAACAAAGCACCTGCTGGCTTTAAATCGATGCCGATAAAGGGTAAAGATTTTGAGAAAAATCTGCGCATGAGTTACCAGGTCTCTCCCGAAGATTGCACTGGTTGTGGATTATGTGTTGATATTTGTCCTATTCGTGACAAGAGCAATGCCAGTCACAAAGCAATAAATATGGTTATATATACTCAAAGCTTACGTGATGAGGAAAATTTAAATTGGGAATTTTTCCTTGATTTACCAGAATATGATCGCACTCTCGTTAAAAGTAATACCATCAAGGGCGCGATGATTTTGCAACCTTTATTTGAGTTCTCCGGTGCCTGTGAAGGTTGTGGTGAAACACCGTATATTAAACTGGCAAGTCAGCTGTTTGGTGATCGAATGATTGTGGCCAATGCAACGGGTTGTTCTTCAATTTATGGCGGTAACCTGCCAACTACTCCATGGACAAAAAATGCAGAAGGCAGGGGACCCGCCTGGTCGAATTCCTTATTTGAAGATAATGCTGAATTTGGTCTTGGCATGCGTTTAGCTATTGATAAACAAAAACAGTATGCAACTGAATTATTAATACAATTAAAACCAGAATTAAATAAAACGCTGGTGAACGATATATTAACAGCTGATGAATCCAGTGAAGAAGGCATTCTTCAGCAACGTTTACGAATTAAGAAATTACGTAAACAATTACCTTCAATAAATAAACCTCAAGCTGATGAGCTTGACACGCTTGCAGAAAACTTTTCACGTAAAAGTGTCTGGATTATTGGCGGTGATGGTTGGGCGTATGATATTGGTTATGGCGGCCTCGATCATGTTCTGGCATCAGGACGTGATGTAAACATACTGGTGCTGGATACAGAAGTATATTCAAATACTGGTGGGCAAACTTCAAAAGCAACACCTCGTGGAGCAGTCGCTAAATTTTCAGCAGGCGGTAA
>VAPK010514345.1_pt1 | contig 29740 bp, 32 predicted proteins | sample 3395031 | NCBI WGS metagenome assembly VAPK01 (sample SAMN08290443, study PRJNA428436) | hydrothermal vent metagenome | isolation source: Deep-sea hydrothermal vent chimney 1 | place: Pacific Ocean: Juan De Fuca Ridge
AACTCTACTCCCTCAAGAAAGTCTCACTCTTAGTAGTAGACGAATGTCATCGTTGCCTCAAAAACTACGCTTATAATAAAATCACACAACGCTACAAAATACAAGCTCAAAATCCAAAAGTCCTAGCACTAACAGCTTCCCCAGGGGGAGACAAAAAAACAATAAGAGAAGTGTGTGATAACTTAGGAGTCAAGGCGGTAGAAATAAGAACCAGAAATTCACCAGATGTTAAACCATACCTGCAAGATTTAGAATTTGAAAAAATAGAAGTTGAATTCCCAGCAAACTTCCTAGAAATAAAACTTCTATTAGAAATAATCTATAACAAAAAAGTCTCCGAATTAAAACACAGACGAGTACTCTTCACTTACCCCTCAAGAACCATGTTGCTAAAAATTCAAGGAAGGCTTATACAAGAAATCAAAAAGAAAAAAGATATGAACAAAATGCTAGCAATGTCAGCAACAGCAACCGCACTAAAAATATCCCACGCCCTAATACTCCTAGAAACTCAAACAGTTTCCTCATTCATCGCCTATCTAAAAGACCTATTCCAACAAGCCGCAGAAAAAAAATCCCGCGGAGTAGAAAGACTTACAAAATCCCCAGAATTCGCAAAAGCATTCTCCCTAGCACAATTATTGAATCAAGAACATCCAAAAATACAAGTCCTAAAAAATCTAGTAGAAACTCAATTTCAAACCGACCCAAATTCTAAAATAATAATATTTGCACAATTCAGAGAAACAGTAAGAACTATCTCAGAAACCCTAAACAAGATATCAAGCATAAAGGCAGATAATTTCGTAGGGCAGGCAATAAAAAATCACGGGGGAGATAAAACCACAGGACTAAAACAAAAAGAACAAAAAGCAATGATTGAAAAATTCAAATCAGGAGAAATAAATGTATTAGTTGCAACCTCTATCGCAGAAGAAGGATTAGATATACCAGAAGTTTCAGAAGTTATATTCTACGAACCAATACCCTCAGCAATAAGAAAAATACAAAGAGCAGGGAGGACAGCGCGATTATCAAAAGGAAAACTAAAAATACTAATCACAAAAAAAACCCTAGACGAAACCTTCCACTATGTAGCACAAAATAAAGAAAAGGAAATGCACTCAGCAATTCAGCAAATAAAAAAAGAATTTGAAAGCCCATTTACAGAAATTCAGCACACATTATTATGACAAAACAAATAGAAAACATCTTCTCAAAAACCTCTCCAAAAAAAGAATCAACTTGCCCAAATCCAAAAACCCCCATAATAATAGACAAACGAGAAAATCAATCCCTAATCACAGCAAACCTCATAGAACAAAAAGCCAACATCCAACACGAACTCTTAGATATAGGAGACTATTCTATAAATGATACAATAGTTGAAAGAAAAACCTATTCGGACTTCACAGCCTCAATAACGGACAAGCGCCTCTTCAATCAAATAAGACAAATGAAAAAATATTCGAACTCATACTTAATCTTAGAAGGCTTCGACTTCACATATAAATCCCAACTACACCAAAACGCAATCCGAGGAGCAATACTCTCAATAACAAAACACATCCCAATCATCTACACTAAAAACGAATCAGACACAGCAAAATTCCTAATTCAAATAGCAAAACGTCAAGAAAAGAAATCCTCAAGGTTTGCAATCCGTCCGACAAAATCCGAACTCTCCCAAGAACAACAAAAACAATTCATTTTAGAGGGTTTTCCGGGAATCGGACCAATAATCGCAAAAAACCTAATCAAAGAATTCTCTTCACTAAAAAATATATTCAATGCAACAGAATTCCAGCTTGAAAAAATAATTAACAAAAACAAATTAAATAAATTCATAACCCTACTAATCCTTAACTAGCCCCATACCTCATAACATAACTATCTAGATACATACTATAAATTCCCTCACAACCACCATAGCTAATTCTAGAATAAAATTTAAACAACAACTCCTGCATAAAAAATTTCTGCTCTGACAATCCCGCCAAAAACAGATATAACATCTAGGACCCCCTTAATCCACTAACAATGTCTTCAATAATCTCATACCTAAACCCCTTGTCCATAAAATTTATCACTAGGGTCTAAATGTTTTCGATTTAAATCAATATAAAAAACTTCTGCACAATCCCCACTTTCCCTAGGAAGTCTTTTTGTCTCCTGCTCAAAAACATAAGCCTCAATCCCAATAGGCAGAAATCTTCTAACCCAATAAGCGAAACTAAATCTCTTATCAACATCCCCCCCAAAAACAACAATGCATTCTTTACCCTCAATATTCCTCGCAGTTCTATATTCTTTAGAAAAATTCATCGCAACTTCCCTCGCAAAACCTTCCAGCCCTTCCATTAAAAAAACACAAACAAAGCCTCATTTATAAAAATAATTATAATCAAAAAAATATATTCAAAACCAACAATCATATAAACCCCTGCCTGCCTGCTATACTATATTCTTCCCAAACATATAAAATATAACATAACATATAAAATACAAAATAACTCCCTTAATTTTTTTTCTTATTTATTTTAGAAAGATGCTCTATCAACTCCGTACTTTCCACCAAAGCCTCATTCCTAAAATCTTCATCAAAAAAATCCCTAGACTCTTTAAAATAATCAACAAAACCTTTTTTGTCTTTCTTTTTTACTATCTGTGCCAACTCTCTAACCGCACTCTCATAATTTCCCACCATCTGCTGAGAATATCTATTTTTTATCTGAATACTTCCATAAAGTTCTGGATCCTGAGAAAGAAGTCTCGCAATCATCCCAAAACGCATCTGGTAAACAACTCCTCCATATTCCAACAAATCATCAAAACCAACATTAAACTTCTCAGAAGCATCTTTCAAAATTTTACCAAATGTTATAAAATTAAAATGAGTCACTCCCTGCAATATCGCCATAAGTTTATCATGCTCCTCTGCATCAGTTATCTTTACCTTAAGCTTGGCATCCTTAAATAAATCCAAAACCCACTCTTGCCAATCTCCCGCTCTAGCAGGAACAACAACAATAGTTTTACCCTCTAAATCCCTAATATTACCAAACAATGGATGCATTCCAATAACACTCGACTTACCCTTCAACATAGTCTCAATCGGTTCTTGTTTTATAGAAGTAAAATCCATCAAAAGTTGATCTTCCCTAGTATATGATAAAACATCTTCTATAACTTTCTTCGTAACATCAATTGGAACAGAAAAAATAACCACATCACACCGCTTAACCAAATCAACAGATGTCAATTCCGAATTCCTACCACTAATCAAAACCTCATAACCCTGAGAAATAAAAAACTTCTTAAAAATAGTTCCAAGAGTTCCCGCCCCTCCAATAATTCCAATCAAAGGCTTACTTTTCATTTCTGAACCTCTCGAGAATTTTTAATAATCAACTCAAATACATCTCTAATATAATTCCTATCCACTCCTTTTTCATCAGCAATACCCATAACCTTTTCAAAAATAACCTGCTCCCTAGAAATATCCATAACTTCCCTTCCAGCACCCCTCTTTATCTTGCCAATTTTAATAGAAACATCCTGTCTCTTCCTCAAAAGCTCCACTATTTCTAAATTAATTTTATCGATTTCTTTTCTATATTTTTGTAAATCTGGCATAATACACTCTAGAAGACAGTTAAGCCTTACTGATATTTTTAACATTAATTTCTTTTTTAATTCTTTCCATAAATAATAAATAAACCTTCTGTATAAAAAATATAACACCTAATTAACCAAAGTAGATATCTGGCAACAAGATTTTAAAAAAACATTACCATAAAAACTTTCTCCAAAAAACATCAATAATAGATATAAATCACCCTTAAATAAATCGTCCAAACCAGCTCACTCTAATTCTCTAAACATTATAATCTAATCCCTGCCCTCTGCCTACCAACATGGAAGCCTCCCGACTTCACTAAAACCAAACCTCTTAAATAAACTAACATCTGGAGTATCCACTACAACCTTATTAGCATCTTCCAATTTAGCAATCTCAAAAAAATTATTCATCAGTAAATCTTCAAGCTCCTCACAAACCACCCCTTTAGAACGTAAAAAATATAACAAATATGCATCATGCCCCTCTCTTCTTGCACCCAATACACCAATAATTTCCCAACCTTTTCGCAACCAAACAAATAGAAAAATCATCCCTAATCAAGTCACGAACCAACTCTTCATTATACGCCTCCCTCCCATGTCTCTTCAAAATATCCAAATAAATTTTTTTAGATTAATTTATCCTAACATTCCTTATCTTATAGAAAATCATATCCAAAGAAACACTAAAATATTTTTAAGATTAGCTACTTAGGCCCCAATGAAAAACTAGAATATTCAATAATACCAGCCAACTTCCTAATATCCTCAAGTGTAACATCACTAATTTTAGCATCATAATTGTAATAATCCTCGGCATCACCAACAATCTCCTCCATCACGAGATTCAAAGCAGTCTCACTAGAACCTTCTGACTCAACACTTCTATTCCCGACAACCTGAACCTTTGCTTGCTCTAATTCATCTTCAGTTAAATCTTTCATCTTTTTAAATTCCTCCAAACAAACCTTTTGCACCTCAGCAACCTTGGTTAAATCAGTGCCAGCAAAAATAACCATATAGCCATAATTTTTTCCCATATCCAGCTCACTCTTAACCCCATAAACTAAACCCCTTTTCTCACGAACCTCACTAAAGAGTCTACTACTCATACCTTCCCCTAGAATAGCAGAAAATACCTCCGCAGCATAACGGCCATTCTCATTCGCTTTAGGAAAATGAAAACCCATCATTATATTTGATTGCTCAACACCCTTTCTAAATTCCTTACTTCCAATATTCTGCTCAATAATATTTAAAGGTTTAATACCCTCACTCTCTCTGCTAATATTAGATAATTTCTCTGCCAAGGAAATAACCTCATCAAAATCATTATTCCCGACAACACAAAGAACCGAATTTTTAGGAACATAAATTTTATCATGCCTAGTCTTCAGCTGTTCCCTAGTCATATTACGAATAACCTCTGCTCTACCCGTCCCAGAATACCCAAAAGGCTCCTTATACAAGTTCTCTTTAATCTTATCAAAAGCATGCCTCATTGGGTGATCCTTAATCATCTTAATTTCCTCACAAATAACATCAGCCTCCCTCTTAATATCATCTTCTGAGAAAATAGGGTTAAAAAAGATATCAAACATAACATCCATAGCAACATCAAAATAATTAGATGGCAATTTAACATGATAAGCCGTGAGTTCCTCATGAGTAAAGGCATTCAACTCCCCTCCAACTTTCTCAACCTCTTCAGCAATTTCCTTAACATTACGTTTCTTTGTCCCCTTAAAACATAAATGTTCAATAAAATGAGCCATCCCCTTCTCTTCAATAGAATCGTAAGCCGAGCCATACCTAACCCCAAGCATCACAGTCGTAACGTCAATATCACGCTTCTCAAACAAAACCGTCAATCCATTGTCTAAAACCTTCTTCTGGAACTTCATAAAATAAAACAATAAAACCACCTTAAATAACTTTCTCACCCAAAATAAAACCTTTATTCCAAAAAAACTTCATCCAAAATATTCCTCTAATTTTGGAACAATCTGCTTCTTCCTGCTCATCATCCCATCATACCAGCCATTCTCACTCTCACCAAAAACCTCCTCCCTCAAACCAGCTTCACTAGAAACACAAAGTAACAAACTCCCCTCCTTCATAATATCTGTCAACATCAAAAACACAGCACCTCTCCCTTCATCCTTCAACTTCTCCATCTCCTCCAACAACTCATCCTCCCTACCTTTAATCATTGCTAAATCAATCAACTCCAATTGCCCAACTCCAATCTTACTTCCCCCCATCTCAAAATCCTTATAATCTCTAGTAACCAAATCCTTCGCAGAAACACCATCGACATTTGACTTTACTTTAAACATCTCCATACCCAATCCTTCCAAATCTTCAACACCCGCAATTTTAGCAAGTTCTCCAGCAACCTTTCTATCCTCATCAGTAGTAGTAGGAGATTTAAAAATGACACTATCACTCAAGATAGCGCAAAGCATAATACCAGCAATATCCCGAGGAACCTCTTTCCCATAATAATCATACAAACTCTTAACAATAGTACAACAACACCCAAGTGGACGAACCAAAACTTCAACAGGAACCGAAGTCTCAACATCTCCTAACTTATGATGATCCACAATGCCAACAATCCGAGCTTTATCTAAATTATCAACCGCCTGCGACAAATCACTATGGTCTACCAAAATAATATCTTCATCCTCAGCACTATCCAAAATCTCCGGAACATCAAAATCAAACCTCTCTAAAATAAATTTACTCTCTGCATTAATCTCTCCAGCAACTCTAGCTTCACACTTCTCGCCCAGCATTCCCTTCAACTCCGCAACAGCAATAGCAGAACCAACCGAATCGCTATCTGGACTCTTATGTCCAACAACATATATCATAATGAGACAAAAAATATCAACCTTAAATACCTTTCCCAACCCAAAATACTTTCATATTAAACCTAAAAAACATGAACAATTTATTTGCGAACGCAAAGAATTCTCTCACCAAACATCTCAAAATCCCTATCAATTTTAAAATTTTCAACCAAATAATCCATCAACCATTTTCTCTTAACCGCAAATCTCTTCCTGCCACCAAGACTAACCAAAGGAACACTAATAATCAAAACCTCTGCATTCTTCATAATCTCACTAATTAATTTTAAAGAAAAATCTCTCTGAACACTCTCCAGAGCGTCAACAACCTGAAACAAAAAAATAACCCTCTTTCTCTTAGACTTCCTTAAAATACTCAAAACCATATCAATATCAAACAAATCACCACGAACAACCCTCGCATTAAAACACCTATCTTTAAAATAATTATTCATCTGTTCAACCAACTGTCCCGCCGCCTCTACTCCGATATATTCAATTCCTTCAGGTAAATATTTATAAGAAAAACCATTAACACCACACCCCAAATCCACAACACTCCCAACATTCTCAATACCTTTAAAAATTTCTAAATAAAATTTATGATAATCCCTCTTCTTAGAAGAAATATGAACATCAAGCATATTCCCTTTACCCTTCAAAACCCTATTAGTCAAAAACACGCCAAAATATTTCCGAAGCAACTTTCGAGACTCCTTCACATCATCCCGAGATTCTCTCAACGCCCGCTCAATAACAGAATTAGGCAATTTCGAAAACTCTTTCTTATTCTTAACTTCACTCACTAAACTCACATTAAAACCTCCGAAACAAAAACAGCACCACCAAGCAAAATCAAAACCAAACCAATAGCTCTCATTAAAATCTTCTCATCTAATTTATTCACAACCCTAGCCGAAACAATAGCACCAAAAATACCTCCCACTCCAGCAACAACCAAATTCCATATTTGAAAAGGTTCGTAATAATAATGCCCAATAGCCCCGAATAACGCAATAAAAATCATCATTAGAACCGATGTACCAATAGCAACAGAAACTCTAAACCCAAGCAACAAAACAAGAACCGCCAAAAGCATAAGCCCCCCACCCGCTCCAAAAATTCCAGCAATCAAACCAACAATAAATCCAGCTAAAACTTGTAAAAAAACACCCTGTCTTATTTTTCCTTCTACTAACTCTTTACGAGACTTCTTGAATAAAAAAGAGGCACCTGTTCCAAAAATAGCCAACCCACTAATCCAAGTCAAATTTCCAGAATCAATAAAACTAGAAAGATGACTTCCAACAAGAACTGCTACCAATGCCGGGACCAAAACAAACAAAGATTCTTTCAATTTTAAATTACCATTCCTATAATAAATCACACTAGCAAAAAACGAAGCAAAAACATCAACCCCCAATGAAAGTCCAATTGCCACATAGGTACGCATATCCAAAAATAAAATTAACAAAGGTGCGGCAACAACAACTGCACTAGCCCCAACAAAACCAGTAACGAGTCCAGCTGCAACCCCAGCAACCAATAAAACAATAATCTCAAATATCATCTACATCTAAAACAAAATCAACTTTAAAACAATTTCTCAAACCAAATAACCCTTCTCAAAAACGTTCAACATATTACAAAACAATATCAACCCCCACCGGACAATGATCAGAACCCATAACATTTTTCAAAATAAACGCATCCTCAATACCCACCATTTCAGAAGCAAAAATATAATCAATTCTCCATCCAATATTCCTCTCACGACAATTAGCCAAATAAGGCCACCAACTATAATGCCCATCACCCTGACAAACCTCACGGAAACTGTCCCTCAACCCAATCTTACGAAAACAATATAATTTCTCACGCTCTTCAAAAGTAAACATTATATTATTCCTATTATATTTATATCGTGCCAAATCCCTATCCTCCATGGCAATATTAAAATCCCCACAAACAACAACTCTTTCTTTTTTAGCAAAAATCTCTTTAATTTTCCTTATAATAAAATCATAACTCTCCAACTTATAATTCAAATTCAATTTATCACGACCGCCATGCGGCAAATAAAAATTAACCAAAACAAAATCCTCAAACTCCAAAATCAACATCCTCCCCTCACAATTAAACCTCTCCAAACCAACATCCATTTCAACACTCACAGGCTCCTTCTTACAATAAATCGCAACCCCACTATAACCCTTCTTGCTAGCACAATTGGAGTATAGATTATATCCTTCAATATCCAACCCTCGAATCAATCTATCGTCAATCTTAATTTCCTGCAAACACAAAATATCTGGGTCATATCTTTTAACAAAATCTAAAAAATTCTTACGAAAAACCGACCTTAACCCATTAACATTCCAAGACAAAATCTTCATACTCCACCAACCTCAATCAAGTTTAAAATCATTTCTTTGCTGCCAACATATCTTCAATTTTCTAAACTCCTCAAGACTCACCCCATAATCTCCTATCTCATGAGAATCTGCATCAGAATGAAAATCCCCACCACCAGAAACAATCAAGCCATTCTCCTTAGCAATATCTCCAGCCCTTTTCACCATCCCTTCAGCCATCTCTTTATTAATTTCCTTGTTTCCATAAAAATAATCAACCTCCATCCCATCTCCCCCACACTCCACAAACCTCTTAATAACTTTTTCATAATCCTTATAAAACATGGGATGAGCCAAAATAACAATACCCCCAGCCCCATGAATAACATCAATAGTATTCTTTATCGTATCCTTTTCTTGTCGAATATATGCCTTCCCAAAACTTCCAAGTAACCGATCAAAAACATCCGACATCTCCCCAAACTCATCATATCTCCTCATCAAAATTCTAGCAATATGCGGACGCCCATAATTAATCCCGCCAGCCTCTTTCTTCAACTCCTCAAAAGTTATCTCATAACCCAACTTATTAAGACGCTCAATAATCTCTTTTTTCTGAATTTTTCTAGCACCCATTAATCTATTGGATAATTCAATCAATTTCTTGTTTTTTAAATCCAAAAACAAACCAATCACATGAACATCATAAAATCCTAACTTATCCTCATCAGCTCCAAGCTCTATCCCAGACACCACCTCAACATATTTGTCTTTAGAATATTTAATAGCTTCTATAGACCCACTCATAACCTCATGATCTGTAATCGCAATTACTGAAATCTTTTTCTTAATAGCCAAATCAACCAACTCTTTGGGAGATAACTTTCCATCAGATGCCGTAGAATGAATATGTAAATCAATTTTCATAAGCTAACAAATTCCCTGACAATTTCCTTTTGTCTAACCTCTGGATGAAATAAAACCCCATAAAAATCACCCCTTCTAACAGCCTGAGCAAAATCCTTTCCAGCAAAAACATCCCAATCATCACCAAATTCAACATAATTATTATGTAAATGATAAACCTCAACCTCACCCTTCAATCCCAAAAACTCTTTATCAAACCTCTCCTTAAAAAAACCAATCTCAGAACCAGAAAGATTATTCTTTAAGAAAAACTTCTTCTTTAAAACATCGTCAAAACTATTCTTAATATCCAAATTAACAACCTGTTTCTTTAAATTATCGACTAAACCCAAAATCTGCATACCCGCACAAATACCAAAAACCGGTTTATCAAAATTCCTTAAAAATCCAAAATAACCAATATCCTCAAGAAATTTATTATCCTTCAAACTCGTCCCACAAATAATAATTTTATCACAATTAGACAAATCACCTTTCTTAATTTTATAATAATGCCTAACAAAAAACTCTTCTCCAACTCCTTTCAAAATATCCAAAATAGGCCTAACAAACTCATAGTAATGCAACCTCTCTTTACAGACATTAACAACTAATATCATCTTCCCACCTCATTCATTTTATCCCGAATGGCCAAAATCAACTTCTTATGAACATCCAATAGCTTCCTATTCTTCTCAATAGCATCCAAAAATTCCAAGGTCTGCAGTCTATATCGCTTGACAAATTCATCACTCATAATATCAAAATCAGAAACATTATCAAGTCTATCTGCTAATTTAATAACAAGAGCCCATCCACTAACCCTGCTTTCATTAGAAAATTTCATGGATAAATATTTTGTCTTACCAACAATATCAGCAACAGATCTATCAATTGTTAACTGAACAACAAGCAAGGCAACAAATTCTCCAAATTCCTCTCTAATTTCCGAAACCTTAGTATCCGTATCCTCTAAAGTGTCATGCAGTAAAGCGGCGGCGGCAAATTCATTTATCTTAACATTATCCACAAATTTCAAAACAGTCTTAGAAACCCTCAGGGGATGATTAATGTACCGTTCCCCATTCCTCCGAAACTGCCCACTATGCCTTTCTTTTACAAACTTCTCAGCCCTTAAAATCAAATCACTCATCTTCTATCTCCAATTCTCGCCTCCAAGAATTTCCCTCTCCAAAATCTTCAAATCCTTTAAATTTTAAACTCCTCTCAAATAAAGGACAATCTAAAACAAAACTCTCAAACTCACCCCCCTCTCCAGCCGGATTAATATCAAACTTCCTCTTCAACTCTAACATATTATCGATAAATTTATTATCAATAATTTTTCCTAAAAATTTCTCATCCAAAGGATAAGCAGCAACCCCAACAACAACAACCTTAAACCTCTCCAAAACTAAATCCCTCAGCAACTCAATCTGATCTTTCTGCCAAAGTGGATTAAAACATTCCAAATCTAAATCATTACAAATCTTCTGAATCCTAGAGGACTGATAAATAGACCCCACAGCTCCACTAACAACACCCTCAATATTAAACCTTTCTTTAGCTTCCCTTATAGCAAACCTTAAATCTTCTAATTCCAATTCTTTCTCTCCCTTGCTTTTCTTTAGAATCAAAGGCAAACCCATAACCTCAGCCTGACTAGAAACCTTATTAATTGAAGGAACATGGAACATGAAACTCTCTTTATTTTCAGAAACAACAGAAATAAGACAACCTAACTCGTGACCTTCCTTCTTCGCAATCCAAGCAGCCAAACTAGAATCCTTTCCACCACTAAATAAAACCGCTAATTTCATTTAAAATAATAGAAATATTAATTTAATAATCTTCCGAAAAACAAAACAACAAATAACATCAATTCGAATATAAACAATTTATTCTAAAACATAAAAATACAATAAATAAGAATAACTATTCCCACTTATTTTTAGATCCACGAAGCCATAACCAAATAAAAAAACCCAAAACCAACAAAAAAATAAAAATAAGTCCCATAGCAATATAAAAATCTACAGTGAAATATGTTCCACCTCCAAAAGAAGAATCAGCAGAAGTAGTATTTACAAGACCAGTATGGACACTATCACCAAAACCCTCACCAGTTTGGGAAGTAGTATTATCTCTGCTCTCATTATTAACCGTAACATTAATCCCCTTTACAGTGTTAATTTTTCCCCAATCACTTTCTGCCCCCATTACTACGCCCAAAACTAAAACCAAACATAAAACATAAACCACACTTTTTTTCATCCCCTAGCCCCCAGCCCTAACAAAACACAGCATAAATTCTTTCTAAGACACTTTTCCATAAAATTCATAAACCTCTCAACATTAAAAACTTTACGAAATAATAAAAATCGAATCAATTAAAAATTACCCTAACAAAATAAAATTTATGGCATCAACAAACCAATCACCGTTTTACCAAAAAGCAGAACAAGAATATCTAGAAGCGACATCAGATAGAGAAAGGCTAGCATGCCTAGAAATAATGATGAAAGAAGTCCCAAAACATAAATCATCCGAGAAGATGAGAAAAAACCTAACAAACCGATACAAGAAAATAAAATCATCTTTAGCCAAACAAAAAAAATCAGGTAAGGGCGGACAAATCGGAATAAAAAAAGCAGACATACAATGCGTACTAGCAGGATTCCCAAATACCGGAAAATCTACCATATTTAACATTTTAACAAAACAAAAAGCGAAAACCTCCCCGCACCCATTTACAACATATCAACCACAACTCGGAACATTCTACTTTGAAGATGCGCAAATCCAAATAATAGATCAACAATCATTCCCAAATCACGACAAATCACTAATAAATTCAACCGATACACTTCTCATAACAATAGACAATCTAGATCAAATAAAAAAAGCCGAAAACTTCTACTATAGAACAAAAGCAAAAATAATTCTAATATTTAATAAAAAAGATATTCTATCTGAAACAGAAAAAAGAAAAATAAAAGCAAACTTAGAATCAAAATTTAAAGAATATAATTATATCTTCTTTTCAAATAAAGCAACAAAATTAGAATTAGAAAAACTAAAACAAAAAATATTCGAGACATTCCCAATAATAAGAGTCTACACAAAGGAACCAAAAAAACAACCGAGTAAAGAGCCTATGATGCTAAAGAAAAATTCAACATTTAAAGATGCCACAGAAAAAGTCCGAAAAGGTATGTCAAAAAAGGTAAAAAGATCTAGAGTTTGGGGACCCTCATCCAAATTCGGAGGACAGGTAATTGGATTAAATCACATCTTAAAAGATAAAGACATTATAGAATTTCTAGTAGAATGAGACTAGAAAAACTAACCCTAATCCTAACATTACTAGGAATTCTAATATTAATACTGCTTACTCAATCAAGACCAACATATCAAGCAACAATACACTCAATCCAACAATCCAAAGCAAAAACAACAATCCAACTAGAAAATCAAACGACAGAATTAATTATATTTAACACACCCAATCTAAATTTGAAACAAAATGATAAAATACAATTTCAGGGCAAATCAGATATCTACAAAAATAAAAAACAAATTATAATATCGAAAATTAGTCTACAACAAAACTCATAAAAAATAAACACATTGACCTTTAAAAATTATCCCAAACAGAAAATAAAACCCAATATTGTATAATAAAGAAAGTATAAAAATTATTGCTTTTCATAATATGCACGAGCTCTTTTTTCAAATTCAGACCAAGCAAATTCAGGAACTAATCCTTTTCCAACTTCTAAAAACTGTTCAACAGAAACATAATTTTTTCCCATTAATTTATCTCTTTCATCTAAAGCACTACCGATTTGATTAATTTGTTCAGGTTTTAACATTCCTTCTAAAGTTTGAAGTTGAGCTCTTGCTTTATAAATATCAGTGCATTTAGCGTCTCCGACGCTATCAAAGGCGAACCGCCCACCGACGTCGTCCAAGCCAGTCCTCGCATTCGACCTAGCCCTGTTGTCGAGCCTGTTGACGTACCACTCCGACCAAGTTAGCCTATTTACTTCTTGTTTTCACCATCACTTCATTTCTGTTGTGATTGTATTTTATAAGAGTAAACCCCCATAGTAAATAAGCGTATAGCCTAGCTTACTTCGTTAAAAACGGTTACTAGGACAAAATTAGATAATAAAAAAGGTATAAAAATCTATTGCTTTGTCAATTCATCAATAGCTTTTCTCACGTCACCTTCATTGGCAGAACCAATATAATCTCCGATTACAGAATAAATTTGGTCAGTTGTCAATCCAGATAATCTTTCTTCCAATTGATCTCTCTCATCTAAAGCTTTCCCAATCTGGTCAGTTTGTCCAGTTTGTAACATTCCTTCTAAAGTTTGAGGTTGAGCTCTTGCTTTATCGTCGCCGACGCCTACGGCGTCATTCATAGCGTCTCCGACACTATCAAAGGCGAACCGCCCATTGCCGCTGACCAAGAAAGACCCCGCATACGACCCAGCCCTGATGCCGAGCCTGTCGACGCACCACACCTTCAAGACTCCTTTATCACTAACATCAGGTAAATATTGTCCCATCATTCCCCTCCTTGTATCATAACCATACTCGCTTTTTCCTAACTCAAAGGTTTTTCCAATAATTTCAGCAACTTCATCCTTAGACCTTGCAAACTTTCCATCAACATGATCTGGATGTCCTAATTTTGTTAATAGTAACTTATGCTTCATTGCTTGTGCTTCTGTCAAATCTTCATTAAGAATCAATCCTTTTCTTTGTAAAGTATAAACACCATTTCCATCTAATTTTTCCCATCTTCCATCAACATCTAAATTTACTCCATAATTAACTAGCTCTTCATTAGGATTAATTAAACTTAAACCAAATTCTGCTACATCAGGATTAATTAAACTTAAACCAAATTCTGCTACATCAGGATTAATTAAACTAGGATTAATTAAACTTAAACCAAATTCTGCTACATCAGTTAATTCTCTGCTTCCCGCCTCATAAGGTAAAATAACTTTTATAGCTTTCCCCTTTGTTGCGGATAGTGTTGAAGTGTCAAAATATTCACCTCTCACATCCTTGTTTTGTGTTCCATAAAGTCTTATATCAGCTTCTGAAGGAATAACACCCTCGCCCTTTTTCCATCTCTCTAAAAGTGCTGGAGCTTTATCTACATTCCTTCCGTAATGCTTTTCAATTGTTCTATCTTCTAGTTGAATTTTATCCATATGCTTTTTAGAAATCAATACCTTATAAAACTTTCTAGAGTGTTACTACTAAATAATTAACAGGTCAATCTTAGAAAACGTCCCATATTCCCAAGATATTTCTCGATTATCGGACTTTGCGGGGCGAAGGGAGTATAATTATTATTATATAATAATATATAATTCCCACCCCACTTATTTTTTATATTATTTTTGTGGATATGCTCTTTCTTTAAATCCTCTAAAATTTCTGCCTCTAAAATTTCAACATTAGGATTATGCATATCGAACTCTCTCAAAACAGAAGCGATTTCCATAAATCTCTTAAAATCGCCTTTCTTTATCTTTCCAATTAACACAAATTTATCTTTTCCCATAACTTTAATCATTAATTCCGTCCTGTTCAGATTTCCATTATTCCCATCATTAAAAAATTTGCAATAATCTTTCACACATTAAATAGAGATAATATAATTTATGATTCATTTAAAGAATTAGGAGAAAAAATAATTGAAGATTTAGATACTAAAAACACCCAAAATGGTTTCAAAAGCACAAAACCCACAGAAACTAAAGAACAAAAAGGAGAAACATTATAATGTTACCAACGATAAAATCACAAAAAACCATCTTCGGGAAATGTGCTATTTACACCACATCAACTATAACTCAAATTAATCTTAAATATTCCCGAAACCCCAAAATACTATGTTATTACAGCTTATACTCGCTCTCCTCCTCGGTGTGTCCTCCGGGACTTTCACGGGCCTAATCCCCGGACTTCATATAAACCTAGTAGCAATATCCATTCTCAGTCTAACCGCAATCCAAACACTCCAAACAAAAACCCTCCTAATCTTCATAACCTCAATGGCAATCACCCACACATTCCTAGACTTCATTCCCTCCATTTTCCTCGGAGCTCCATCAGAAGACACATCCCTCTCGGCTCTCCCAGGTCACAAATTTCTACTTAAAGGACAAGGACACAATGCCCTGAAACTAACTCTCATAGGTTCAACAATAGCAACAATATCCCTCATAATAATAATCCCCACATTTATATTCGTAATCCCAAAAATATATCCCTTCCTGCAACGAATGATGGGTATCTTCCTAATTTGGATTGCAATACTATTAATTTTTAATGATAAAGAATCAAAAATAAAAGCAACTATAATTTTCATCCTAGCAGGATTCCTAGGACTAGCCTCCCTAAATCTAAATATAAATCAACCCCTACTTCCTCTTCTGACCGGACTTTTTGCAACATCAACATTAATTCACTCTATAAAATCCAACACAATAATTCCGAAACAAAAAATAGAAAAACTCTCTCTTCCAAAATCTCATATTATTAAACCAACAATCGCAACAATTATTATTTCCCCAATCTGCTCTCTCTTCCCCGGTCTTGGTTCAAGTCAAGCCGCAATTATATCTTCCGAACTCTCAGGAAAAACAACACATGAACAATTCTTAATACTACTCGGCTCAATTAACACAATTGTGATGTCAACTTCATTCATCACACTTATTTTATTTCAAAAATCCCGAACAGGCACAGCATTTGCAATCTCCCAAATAACCCAATTAACCACCCAAAACCTCCCTACAATTATAATAACAATAATTATAACCACAATCCTCTCAATCCCAATAGCACTCAAAATATCAAAAATAACAGCAAAAAATATCCACAAAATACCTTATATAAAAATCTCGACAACAACCCTAATTTTCCTAATTATAATAATAACATATATCTCGGGATTTATAGGATTATTGGTGCTCATAGTCGCAACAACACTAGGATTAAATTGCATAGAATTCAAAACAAAAAAAAGTTTCCTTATGGGAGCAATTCTAATTCCTACAATTATTTATTATCTCCCTTTCTGAAAAGCAAAAAAAGATACCAGTAAAAATAGAGTCATAATAAAATTATAATAACCGTTATCCTATGTCTTAAAATAAGCACCTTAGAATTAAAATTCAGTTGGAAGAAAAAATTAATTCTAAATATAATGAACTTGAAAAAACTTATAAACCAAAATAACCCCTTTAATTCATGACAAAAGAAGCAATATTCTTAGGAATAGCAGGAATTATACTTGGAATTACCATGATTATAAAAAACCAAAACACACTCATAGCACTAATCCCTACAATAATCGGAATCGCATTAATCTTATTCTACAAGGAAGAAGACAAAATAGAAAATAGAAAAGATATTAAACAAAAAAAATCAAAATAAACCATGAAGAAAATACAAACAACGACAGGATTAGAAATACCAGATAGAAAAATAATAGAAGTTTTAGGTATTGCAAAGGGGAATACAATACGAGCTAGAAATATAGGAAGGGATATTGGAGCAGGGTTAAAAAACATAATAGGTGGAGAAATAAAATCTTATACCCAAATGACAACAATGGCCAGAGAAGAAGCATTTAATCGAATGGTAAATCATGCAATCGAGATGAAAGCCGATGCAATAATTGGGGTGAGATTCGCAACCTCTATGATAATGCAAGGTGCAGCAGAAATGTTGGCTTATGGAACCGCTGTTAAATTAAAATAAAAATCATAATTTTTCATACCCTCATGTTTCTGTTCAAATAAAATACCATTCAATAATTCTGGTTTTCATCCGGAAAATTCGAAGCATAAAATTTTCAGCAAAAATCAAAATCACTGAGCCTCACAAACAAGAACCGACTTGGCAATAAAAGCATCCCCAAATTCTTCACTCTCCTTAAACCTACCCTGAACCTTAACCCCACACCCGACCTTAACCCTCTCCGCATCCTCCCTCATCTTTTCAAAATCCCGAGGAAAAATAGTCACCTTCAATTCCCCACTCTTCGAACTCAAGTCCATAAACGCCATATCATCCCCTTTCTTAGTAACAATTTTAGTAAATCGTTTAACCAATCCGAAAATATCCGCCTCAATATCATCTTTCAATTTGTCAAAACTAACAAACCCATTATCCATAGATTCGGCATAAACATCAACTGCATGACCAGAAACACAAACGCCCAATAACTCAGCCTCCAAATCTAACATTTCTTTCATACCCAAAGGCTCCAACTCCGGATATTCAATAACATTAGCAACACCACCACCAAAAAGCGTCATCTGTTTTTCAAGTGCATTCTCAGCTTTTTTAACTCTGTCATAAACAGAAAGCAAGCTAGCACGATTAATCCCCAGCTCATCAAAACAACCAACAGAAATTAAACTATGACAAACTCGCTTATTTACTTTAGATAAATCAACTCTGTTAATAAAATCTTGATACGATTTATACGGACGACCTTCCAAAATCTTCACAACAGCTTCGTTCCCAATATTTTTAATACCATTAAGTCCAACCCTAATAATCTTCTCACTATTCCTTTCAATAACAGAAAAATCTTCCTGAGAGCTATTAATATCTGGATGCAAAATTTTAATACCCTCACTACGAGCAGATTCTAAATAAAATGCCAGCTTCTCAGGATTCCGAATTGCCGAAGAAATAGTAGCGGCATAAAACTCTTCTAAATAATATTTCTTTAAATAAGCAGTTCGATAACTAATCAAAGCATAAGCAGCCGCATGAGATTTATTAAAACTATAAGCCGCAAATTTCACAATATCATCCCACAGCCTATTAACATCAGACTCCGTCATACCAGAAAATTCAACACATCCCTTCTTAAATTGCCCCTCCATTTTATTCATCAAATCAATCTTTTTTTTCCCAATAGCCTTACGTAAAACATCAGAATCCCCAGCCGTAAAATTTGCAAGAACCCGAGACAACTGCATAACCTGCTCCTGATAAACCATAATTCCATAAGTTGGAGCTAAAATCTTCTCAGCATTAGGATGAGGATAACTCACGTCTTCTCTTCCAGCCTTCCTGTCTGCATAAACTGGAATATACTGCATCGGACCAGGACGATAAAGAGCAACAATAGCAATAATATCATCAAAACAAGTCGGCTTAACCTGAGCAAGAACCTTTCTCATTCCCTCACTCTCAATTTGAAAAACACCAATACTTTTCTGGTTCCTAAGCATCTCATAAACAGAATTATCTGTCATAGAAATATTCTCCAACCACTCACCTGTCTTACCAATTGCATCCAAAACTTTCTTCACAACATTTAAAGTTTCCAGCCCCAAAAAATCAAACTTTACTAAACCATAAGTCTCGACATCTGGACCTTCAATTTGAGTAATCACATCTCCATTTTTTCCATAAGTAGGAATATATTCATTAATTCCCTTTTTTCCCCAAACAACGCCACAAGCATGAACACCTTTATGTCTAACACAGCCCTCAAGTCTCTTAGAAATTTTAAACACCTTAGAAAACTTCTTCTCAAAATCTCTAAGCTGACGAGCATCCTCAATTAAATGCCCATCTTTTTCAGCATCCAAACTCTTCTGGATAGTCTTTTCATTTACAAGCTTAGTAATAGCATTAGCCTCATTAAAAGGAACACGAAAAACCCTCATAACATCTTTCAAAACAGCCTTCGCACTCATGGTACCAAAAGTTCCAATCATTGCAATTTTTTCCTTTCCATATTTATTTCTGACATAATCAAGTACAACATCTTTATCTCCAAAATCAACATCGAAATCAGGTAATGAAATTCTATCAGGATTAAGAAATCTCTCAAACAACAAACCTAAGGCTAGAGGATCTAATTGTGTAATACCTAAAGAATAGGCAACAATAGACCCAGCCCCCGAACCACGACCCGGGCCAACCTGACAATGCTTCTTTGCATCTTTAATAAAATCAGCAACAATCAAAAAATAAGCCTCAAAACCCATCCTCCCAATAACACTAAGCTCAAAATTCATTCTTTCAATTGCTTCTTTATAATTTGGTTTCCCACCATAAATTTCATCAATTCCTTCTTCGCATAATTTAGACAAATAATCCTTATGACTCATTCCATCAGGTGAATCAAAATCTGGGAAAATAGGCTCACCCATATCTAATTCAACATTGCACCTGTCTGCAATTTCGCAAGTATTTTCCACCCACTCATAATCCTCAGGAAACAATGCTTTCATCTCTTCTTCACTTTGAACCCAATACCCACTACCACTAAATTTAAACCTCTTTTCATTATTCATATCCCCATTAGTTTGAATCGCAAGCATTACTTCATGGGCATAAGCGTCTTCTTTTTTTAAAAAATGAGCATCACAACTAACAACAACCTTCAAACCCGTCTCTTTAGCAATATCTCGATAAAATTTAATAGCTTTTTCTTCTTCTAAAATACCATGATTAGCAACTTCCAAATAAAAATCCTCTTTACCAAAAATATCAATATATTCCTCCACCAACCTACGAGCCTTTTCTATATTATCTAAAATAATTGCCTGATCAATATCATTTGCAATACATGCACTCATGCAAATCAAGCCCTTAGAATATTTCCTCAAAATCTTTTTATCAATTCTAGGTTTATAATAAAAACCCTCACTATTAGCAATAGAGACCAATCTTACTAGATTTTGATAACCCTCCAAATCCTTTGCCAATAAAATCAAATGATACCTCTTCATATCCTTATCTCTAGAATTTAAATCATCACAAACATAAGCCTCAAAACCCATAATTAACTTCACACCAGCCTTCTTAGCCGCCTGATACTTCTTAATCACAGCTCCCATATTTCCATGTTCAGTAATAGCAACCGCATCCTGCCCCAAGCCCTTTACATGATCAAACAACTCATTTACCTTAGTAGCTCCATCTAAAAGAGAATATTCAGTATGAAGATGCAAATGCGTAAAACCCATATTGTAAAAAAACAAATTTACTTTAAAAAAATTTAGATACTACTCTTAAGAAAATATAAACTCAATCTCAAACCTTACAAACTAATCTGAATCTCTCCTTTCCCAAAAATCCTCTCAATATAATCTCCAATTAACTCCATACTCTCTTTTGTATAACTAGAAATATTATAATCCCTAACCAACTCCATCGCTGGCTCCAAATATTTTCGAACACTGCCCTCACTAATCGTAAAAATCAACTTCCCGCCACATTTAGTACAAATACCAACCAAAGGAGGCCTTCGAAAATTCTCATTACAACTACTACATCTAAACCTCTGCCGAGCAAACTTCCTTAAATTTCCACGAATATCCCTAATAAAATGCCTCTCCAAAATTAATCGTGCAACATCATCCTCATCAACCCCACGTAACTTCCCAGCCAATTCCATCTGCGCCGCAACCTTCTCCTTCATCGTAGGCAAACTCTTATACGCACCGTTATTGTTTCCCAAATTAAAATCACTCGTATCGTGACTAAATCCGTTGCCCACAAATCCATCCTCACCCCTCTTCAAATTATCGCGAATTAACTCAACATCAACAACACTAGAATGCATCCCTTTTTCTGCCGCCTCATACAAACTCAGGGGATATTTTCCACCACTCTCAAAAAACAAAATCTGGTCGTCAACCTCCCCCGCAATAATCCTTGCATTTAAAACAAGTGGAGCATCCTGACTTCCCCCGCGATGACTTGGTAAAAATTTCCGACTAAAATTCAATAATACATCCATCAACAACATCACAGCCGCCTCATCTCCATCGCAATCACGCCGCATCGCCGCATGCATATAAGGACTAGCCAATAGACCCTGAATATTACCAAAACCAATAATTCTCCCAACAACCCCTGCACAATTATGCGGTGCCATACACACAACCTCAACGCCAATCAGACCATTTTCATCCTTCAAATTATAAAACTTTTCTAAACCATAAAATCGGCTCAACTCCTCGTCAACAAAATTTGCCATATTAAAAAAAGCCCTATCTGCCCTCTCTTCTCCCAAAATGGAACAATTTGGCAAAATAATATCATGCGGACGAAGCTCTAAAATCTGACTATCACTAACCAAATCTTTGTCATTAATATCCTTCAAATATCCAAGCCCCAAAAGCTTCTCAACACTAGTACCAATCTCCTTCGGTCTAAAATGCGTCAACGGAATCTCAATTGCATCATAACGAATCGTACCGTCCTTATTCACATTCAAGTTAAACTTCGCCCTCAAAATTCCTTTAGCTAAATTCTCCGGTATCATAGATTCACTCTTCATCGTATTAACACCCTTAACCAAAGGAGGAATCTCAAAATCCTTAAAGCCCAACCTCTCCACGGCATCCTCAAAATACCTTCCAACCTCAACCTTCCGGTTCCAACTATTAGCAGTCTCACCATGCAACTTACAGTCTCCACTCATCGCCACGTTACACTTTCTACAAAAATTCAAACGCTGCGCAACTTCTCCACAAATAACGCATCTTTCACTAATCCCCTCTTCTCCACATCTGCATCTATATATGGGGAAATTCGCCTTAACAAAACCCTTACCAACGGCATCTTGGACACTTTTTAACCTCCCTCCACTATCTCCCACGGGAAATAAAACATTTGGACTACCTGTCAACTTCCGCAACTTGGCCTTCTCTGGTCGCCCCATCCTAGCACCGATAAAAGTCCCAGCCTTATCCTTAATCTCCAAAGAACACAACTCATTTACAACATCCAAAACATTCCTACTCTCAGTCTCATCAATCTTAAATTCCAAAATCTCGCCAGTATAAAGTTCCGTTTTTCCCAAATTAAACAACAATGCCCTAGCATCTTCTTCAATAACGACATTATCCAAAACAACCTCATGCTCCACCCCCAAAATCTCAAGTGCCCTCTTTCCCAAACCAAACTTTTCCCTAACCCCCTTTTCCCAGTTCAAAACCAATTTGCCAGAACGCCAAACCGAACCATTAAGCCACCTCATTAAGTCAACAAACTCTTTCGTAGAAATCTGCGACCAATAGAAAATAAAATCCGGATGCAATGGAATGTCATTTTCTCCACATAATTTAATAACCAAGTCTAAATCAATATCCTCAACCTCCCTTCCAAGTTGAGCTTCCCACCATTCCTTCACATATCCAGGTCGAACCAAATCAGCATTTCTATCAATCACATCCCCAATCGGAAACAAAATATCCCCTAAATAAATAATCTCTTTAACTTCCCCGTACAACTTACTAGCCTCATCATAATCTCGCAACTTCCGAACACTGCCACTCTTCAATTTCACAATAGGGCCATCAATAGAATCACAGCTAGTAACAACACAACCCTTGGTCGGCTTTTCAATTTTCAATTGTGTTCCATGCGACAAAAACCCACCAGAAATTCCCATTGTAGCCGGATGAACCGAGACCGCACTAAACCCACTAGTTCTGCCCCGACCATACCTAAATCGAAAACCTCCACTTCTGCCAGGATGACCATAAACAGGACGTCCCGCAACTAAATCTTTAATATAACTAGCAATCTCATCACCTCTACCCCTTTCTCTTTTACTGTGTAAAACCATATAATCTTCAATCCAATCAAAACCACTACACTTTAATCCATTTTTCCTACAAGAATTCAAACGACCAAAAGCTTTCCCAGCCTTTTGTGCTAAACCCTCACTAAAAACCAAACACATACCACCCCTAATTCTGTTTGTTTCAACTCTATCTAAATCTTTAAAATTAGAAACTTCCAACTTCTCAGTTGGCTCCCCATCAATTTGAATAGGTAAATTACGCGCTAAAAATTCCATCTCTTCATCACTTGGAAAATATTGCAAATTAGCAACCCTTTCATGAAAATCCTTATTTTCTTGGATATATCTGAACACCTCTTCTTCCTTAATATCATATTTGGCATAACCAAAACTCTCTCTTAAATAATCAATCAGCATCAAAACCAAACAAACAGAAGTAGTTCCAGCACTTCTAATCGGACCACTAAAACTTACAATAAAATAATCCTCATTATTTTTAGTCTTTCCAACTCTTAACCCCGTATAACCCTCAATTGGACTTACCACAACACCAAGTGTCATATAAGCAAAACCAACTCTAATTCCAGCATCAATTGCCTCAATTCTATCTTTAAACTTCCCAAACTTCTCTTCCGCAATCTCCCGTGCAACAATAAAACTGACCATAACATCTAATTTACCATACTTTTCTTCTAATTCTGATATTCTATTACTAATCTTATTAACCGATAATTTAGGATAAATAGTTTTAACTAAATTAACAGAACGCTCAGCCATAGTTAAGGCCAAAGGACATTCAACCTTATCAACAGGATCTAAGCCCCTACTCCGAGCAACCTCAGCTACACTATAAGCAACATCAACCTTCTTTTTTAAATCCTCAAAATACTTTTTCATTTTTAAATTCCTCCACCTTTTCCAAAATTTCATTCCAACTAAAACACCTAATAATATTTTTATGTTCAAACTTCTGATTCCAAGGCTTATCTAACAATAAAACATTTAATCCATTTTTTACATAATCCAAGGAATTACTGCCATTATCTTCAATAATCAATTCAATTCCCATATCTTTACAGATTTCATCTTTCCTTTTATTTCCTCCAAAATTATCCCCAGAAAAAATAACCTTATTTCCCAAAATTCCAAATTCCTCAAAAATAAAATTCCTTGTTTTTTTAGAAACACTTTTTGGTCTTGCAGTAATAAAATAAATATCAAAATTATCCTTCAAAAAAACAACACCCTCCCTTGCGCCTTTAATAAATTCAATCTCTTCAAAATATTTACTACAATTATATTCATCTAATAATTCAATAAAGGTTTCCTTTTTAATATCAAAAACATCCCACAAATCAAAACAGTCAATATCGTCATAACAAACCCTCTTTATTCCCTTACCCTCCATAAATTCCATATACTTTTCAACAAAACCAACAACAACCTCATCAATATCAATCGCAATTTTTCCTTTCATTTCCGCACTCCCAAACTACAAACTAAATCATCTCCACTATCCCATTTAACCACACTATCAGAAAAATCCAAAATCTTAATTTCCTTACTTTTTAAATTCAAAATAGGAACCTTACAAGGTTCTGGTTCACTACCAACTTTTTGCTCAAAATCAGTCTGAGATTGCCAACAAGAACTAGAAATAATTAATATATTATTATAATTACCAACAACTGCTCTATGTTGTCCCCCAATAACAAAAACATCAGGTAAATCCTTCAAAACTAAATCATCCTCAACCTTATTAGGAACAATATCCATTTCGCCATAAATAGGAGCTAAATGCCTCCTTTTTAAAATTTCTTCAATAACCCTAACTAGGGGCTCTTTATTTCCATTTTTAGATTTATTTAATACAGATTTACGAAGTTCAGGTATCTCATCAATAAATTTGTTTAAATTCCCACCATAATAAATTAACATATTTAAACCCCCAATTTTAATAATAGAAGGATTAGAAACTAATTTTAAATTTTCCATTTTATTCAATCTTCCACCCCATTTTTCGGCAATTTCAGGCTGAGGTTCTCCAATCCAAACAGCATCATGTTTACCAGGACACATCACAATTTTAACATCCTTCCTAATTTTTTCCAAAATCCTACTTAACTTATCATATTGACCTCTACATCCTTTAATTTTCAAAAATTTATTCTGTCCAGGATAAACACCAACGCCTTCAATATTATCTCCACTTAAAACCAAATATTTAACTTTTCGCGCAAGATATCGTTGTCTTTCGTCCCCAACATCACCATTCAACCAATCAACAAAACGCATTAAATTACCTTCTAAAAAATTCTTAGATCCAATATGAAAATCCCCACTAAATGCAACAAATTCATCTTTATTCCCAAATTTCTCACTGTTCAAACAGGCATTTGGATAAATAAAATCACTAGCAAACAACATCTTAGAAGAACCCGAACACCTAAACGCAACAATATCATCCAATAATAAATATTGTGCCCGTTCAAACAACTCTTTATTCTCTTTATTTACTAAAACAATAGTCCGTCCAGTTAAATCTTCAATTTCAATTAATAAATTCTTATTTTTAGTAATATGTTTATCAAAAACCACACCTATAACACAAAAAAGGCCATTATCTATACCAATCCTTCGAATAGAACTTAAATTATCCAAATTATTATTTTTAATTAAAATATCCCTTAAGTCCTCAAATCGTGACCTAAAATAACTTATAAAATCACGAGCCTCAACTTTTCCAGAATTTACTTTTATATTTTTTAAAATCTCAATATTATCTCTAATTTCATTAAAATCCTTAAGGGAATAATTTAATTTACCCTTATATTTATTAAAAACATCCATAGTTAAAATTTTTTCGGAAATATTTAGATTTTTTAATGCTAAAATAATATTTTTAACATCATCAATTTCAATAAAAAAATCTAACATACTCTTATCTAAAAAAAACCCATTATCTATACATAATTTTAATATATCCCGTTTTTCCATTTTTTATAAATGAGGAATCTACAGTTCAATGGAACTTGCCCTCATTATTTAATTAAGTTCTAATGATTCAACTAAAATCATCTCAACTTTATCAAATAAATTACTAGGAATAACCAATCTAATCTCTCTTGTTCTTCCATGTCTCCCTTTCGAAATAACCTTAGCATTAATAATACCCAACATATCAAGTTCTCCAATAATATCAGAAATTCTACGCTGTGTCAAAATATCAGTTTTAACCCTATCACATAAATCTTGATATAAATTATAAACATCTCCAGTATAAAATCTATCTAAATTTCCAGCCTTATTTTGCTTAGTTAATTCCAAAATAGAATATAAAACCAATTTAAACTGCTTAGGTTCGCCCTCAATTATATCCAAAATTTTATCTTTTTCCATCTTCGCATTAGCTAAATCAATATATTCCTCACTTATTTTCTTAACAACATCCCTCTCACTAAGTTCCCCGGCAATACGAAGCAAATCTAAAGCACGTCTAGCATCCCCATGTTCACGAGCCGCATAAGCAGCACATTTAGCAACAACACCATCAGCAACAACACCCTCCTTAAACGCCTCTTCACACCTACTATTCAAAATATCTTGTAATTGAATGGCATTATAAGGGTGAAAAATAAATTCTTCCTCACCTAAACTAGATCTAACTCTAGGATCAATATTTTCCAAAAAAGTAACCTCATTAGAAATACCAATTAAAGAAATTTGAGCCTTACTAAGCTCTTGATTTAAACGAGTAAATGAATAAAGAAAATTATCATCCATCTTTTTAATCATCTGATCAATCTCATCAAAGATAAAAATAATTAATTGTTTCTTTTTGTCAACTAACTCAATAAATTTACTCCAAACCTGATCAGTGGGAAGTCCTGTAGATGGAATTTTCCCACCAAGCTGCCGAATTAATGCTGCTAAAACCCTATATTCAGTATCAGCAACTTTTTTTAGTTTACAATTTAAATATTCAAATTTAATACTAACACCTAATTCATTTGCTTTTTTCATTATTTCATTTTGAACATATTGGACAGAAAGTGTTTTTCCAGTTCCAGTTTTCCCATAAACAAATAAATTACTAGGTCTCTCACCCCTTAAAATAGAAGCAAGAATAGATGCAATTGATTTAATTTGTTCATCTCTATGTGGAATAGAGTCTGGAGTATAACGAACCTGTAAAACTCCTTTATTTTTAAATAAACTATTATTTATAGCACTATTAAAAATATTATCAAGTTCAACTCCCATTTATATTCTTCAAATAAAACCCCATAACATCATCCGCTTTCAAAACTATTTAAACTTTCATATACTTAAAATAATCTTTTAAATAATTCTTTCCACAGAAACTCCCCTACCCTATTGTTTCCACTCTAACAATATTTTAGAAATAATTATATGAATTGTATTCTAAAATATATTATTATATCATATCTTTAATTACTATAATAGTAATATATTTATATTATTTGTATTATTTATCATTGTATTATTTATCATTTGTTATTTGTATTATTTGTTATTTGTATTATTTGTTATTTGTATTATTTGTATTATTTATAACTATATCACTATATAATATATAATACAAATTATAATAATTAATAATATATATTATATAATATAAATATTTATAAATAAAAATTTAAAAACAAAAAACAAAAAAATTCATAAACTTTTAAAAAAGCTTCTATAAGAAATCAAGGGGTCACATCTATACCAATTTTAAAATAATAAATCAAAAATTTATAACTTATTATTTCATTTTTAAAAATAAATACTACTATTAATAAATAAAAATAGCAAAGAAAGATTTATAAAGAAATTATAATTGAATCAAATATGGATAAAAAACCATTTAAATCACTATTAGGAAAACAAGTAGTTACTAAGGAAGGGAAAAAATTAGGAATAATTAAAGATATAACATTTGAAGCAAGAACAGGAGAGCTTATACATATAATATTACAAAATTTAACAATATACACTTCAAATTTATCCTTAGAAAGAACAAAAAACAAAGAAGCATTAATACCATATAATGCAGTAATAGCCGTAGGAGATTTTATTGTAGTATCAGAAGAGGATTTATTATAATTATTTTTAATATGATAGATATAAAAATAATTGGAGCAAATTTTTTAGAATTAAAATCTAAAAGAAATCCAAAGTTCTCAGGAAAAGTAAAATTAAGAACAAATATACAAATTGACTTATTAGAAAAAATAGAAAAAACAAAAGATAGATTAAAAATGAATTATACTTTTGAGATAAATTATGAAGATTTGGGAGAAATTAAGATAAAAGGAGAGTTATTCCTATTATGTGGCGAAAAAATAATAGAAACAATATTAGAAAATAAGAAAAATAAAGAATATAATACACCAGAATACATAGAATTAACAAATATCATAATAAAAAAAATATCAATTAAAGCTTTTGAGTTAGAAGATGAATTAAATCTTCCAATTCATATAAAATTACCAACTCTTTCCTTAAAAGAATGAATTTATTTATAAAATATTAAAATATTTTAATTAATACACTTAATACTCCTTATAAAAATATTTTTCAAAACAAAATACTAAATATAAAACTATATTTCAAAAAACAACTATAATTATAAACAAAATAAATTTAATTAATATATGGATCCAATAAAAGAGGCATTTATTAAAATAAAAGAGGAAATATTGCTATTAAAAAATGAGATAAAATATATAAATGAAAGAATAAATGATATACAGACAATTCCAACACATAATCAATCAAAAACACACCAACACACCAACACACCAACGCATTTAAAATCAATTCCAACACATAATCAACCCATACAGCCCTTATATAACAATAATACACCTATTTCCATGGGAAATGAAGGGGTTCCAACACACACACCAACACACACACCAACACACCAACAATTAGAAAAAGATGTAAATTTAGACTTTAAGAAGGCAAATAGTATTATAGAATCACTAGATATTATAAAAAAAGAGATAAGACTTAAATTTAAACGTTTAACCCCTCAAGAGATGTTAGTTTTTAGTACAATATATACTCTAGAAAATGAAAACTACAAAGAAATAACATATAAAGTAGTTGCAATACAATTAAAATTAAGTGAATCATCCATAAGAGACTATATTAATAAACTCATAATTAAAGGTGTTCCAATAAAGAAGACAAGAAGAAATAATAAGACAATCATTCTTAATATATCTAAAGATCTAAAAAATATAGCTACTTTAGCTACAATTCAAAGCCTTAGAACAATTTAAATGAACTTGTAGATATATGAAGCATCTCTATGCTACTTTAGCTACAATTCAAAGCCTTAGAATAATTTAAATGAACTTGTAGATATATGAAGCA
>VAPK010426481.1_pt1 | contig 29721 bp, 18 predicted proteins | sample 3395031 | NCBI WGS metagenome assembly VAPK01 (sample SAMN08290443, study PRJNA428436) | hydrothermal vent metagenome | isolation source: Deep-sea hydrothermal vent chimney 1 | place: Pacific Ocean: Juan De Fuca Ridge
AACTTATATACAAAAAATATAATCTGAAATATTAATAAGAATATGCATAGACTTCAATATGCCTATTGTTTCAAAATTAACAATTTAAAATCAAGGATTAAAGACGTCTAAAGTGTAGAAAAATTAACTGTATAAAGAAGTAAAAATCAGTTATTCCAACATAATAGAGTGTCCCTTATTGCATCAAAGGAAGGTGCTTGTAGTAAAAATAAACAAAAAGAAAACTAATGCTTAATTGAAAAAACGGAAAAGGGAGGTGTGGAATAAATAGTTTGGGTATAATTAACAATATCAATTGCGCGACAACATAAAGATGAAACCCTGTCTTTTTTAAATTCCACATCAGGAAAGCTCCTGCAATTGCCAACCCGGAAAAAATGCCTTGTGAAAGAAAAAAAAGAGCGTTTAAGTGAAAAATAAAAGAAAAGTCCATCTTATTCCCCATGAATGTCATATCAGGATGGCTGGAAAAAAAACTTTTAAACTGGTCGAACATCAAATAAATAACAGTGTTTGAAAACAACGTCAATCCACTTCCTATAAATGTAAGAATACATAAAACAGACAAAAATACTGGCCTTTCCTGTCGTGGTTCCATTTGATCTAATTCCATTGAGTTCTGTTTTTCATTCGGCACGGCGAAATTAAACAAATTTGAAGTTTTACTGGTTTTTATTTCTTCCGATTTAAAAATGGAATGAAGGCCAACCTCAGCCTTCAGTCTTCCGATTTTTGGCTCTTCGCTTCAGGTGTAACTATTTGATTTTCTAAAGCTTTTTTAAATTCCTTTAACATTTTAATACAACTAACAAGATTATTTTTGTATGGAATTATTAAATAATCGCAGACACTTATGAAAAACATATTACGCTTAAGTCAAATAATTTTGTTGGGATTCCTGCTAACTGCGCCCACAATTCTTTTTGCATCGAACTCAGTAAAGCAGGCAAATATAAATTTTGTATCTCAGTTGCAAACAAAAAACCTGACCGGAGATACTTCGGAAATGGCTTTTAAAATTGACTCCTATAAAGATTCCAGCGCAGTTGACACACCTAAAATACAGTTTTCGAATCCGTTCCCTAATCCAGCTTCATCCTATGTAAGGATCAATTATAAATTTCCTTCTGTCAGTGATAACGGAGAACTTAGGATCATGGACCTTACAGGAAAAACGGTAATGACTTACCCTCTCGAAGGTGCAAACAATACACTTCGGTTCAATGTCAGTGATTTAAACCAAGGGTTATATTTCTGTACAATTTATTACAAGGGACAGTTGATAAAAAGCAATAAACTTATCGTAAGCAATCAACAATGAGGCTAATAGAATAAAGTCTTGAAAAAGACCCCTCCTGCCGTTTACCAGCTGAAGGATGGCAGGCAAGCTTTACTGCGTTACCAATAACAACTATGATTAAGTAGCTATTCTATAAAAGGCAAGCTCTATAGAAACGTGCGTCATTGCGCGGAGCTTTGTGAAGGCTATGGGTAGCGCGACAAAGCAATCTCTTTTTTACATAATGTTCGTTCATCATGAGATCGCTTCGTCCCCCGAAAACTTTCGGGGGACGAAGCGATTGGGACAGCCTTTTGAGAGCTTTAAGCAGTTACCGGATTGACTATATGCTGTCAATCAACTATGTGGGTCCATCCTTTCTTGATCTTACCTCTCAGGATGACAGAAAGGGGCGCTTTGCAAAGGTTTCTCGTTATTTAAGTCCGAACGCCGCTTTCACTTTATCTACATAATCCAGTTCTTCCCATGAAAAGAACTTAACCCTTTTTGTAAATATCTTCCGGCCATTTTGTTCTTCCTTAAATGATGTGGTTTTATCTTCATAGAAGACATCTACATCTTCAGTAAAAGGTTGCCTTCCAAAGTGACCATATGAAGCTGCCTTTTCAAAAATGGGGTTTTTCAATCCGAATCTTTTCACAATGGCATAAGGATGCATATCGAAGATATTACCTGCAATGGCTGCAATTTCTCTGTCGTTTAGCACCCTGCCTTCTTTATTCTTCACTTTAGCTGTTCCATAAGTATTCACATTAAAACCTACCGGTTCACTCACGCCGATGGCATAAGCTACCTGAATCAGAATTTTGTCAGCAACCCCCGCTGCAACCAGATTTTTGGCTATATGACGTGTTGCATACGCTGCCGAACGATCCACCTTTGAAGAATCTTTACCGGAAAAAGCACCGCCACCATGCGCTCCATGACCACCATAAGTATCTACAATAATTTTCCGGCCGGTGAGCCCGGTATCGCCATGAGGCCCCCCAATGACAAACTTACCGGTAGGATTAGTATAAAGTTTAAAGTGATCAAACAAATAATCCGGATAATGTTCTTTAACCCTCGGGATCAGGTATTTTTCCACATCTTCATTTATTTTCTTTTGCATCGCATCATCTGTATCAAACTCATCATGCTGGGTGGAAATAACGAGCGTGTCAACCCGTAACGGAATATCTTCATCACTGTATTCCAAGGTAACCTGAGATTTTGAATCGGGACGGAGATAAGTCATTACTTTACCTTCACGGCGAATTTTGGCAAGTTCTAATAAAAGCTCGTGGGCAATTTGTATGGTCAAAGGCATGAAACTCTCGGTTTCCCGCGTTGCATAACCAAACATCATTCCCTGATCACCAGCACCCTGCTCTTCTTCCTGGGCCCTTTCAACTCCCTGGTTGATATCTGATGACTGCTCATGAACAGCTGAAAGCACAGCACATGATTTGCTGTCGAATTGATATTCCGCCTTGGTGTAACCGATCCTTTCGATGGTGTTACGCGCGATGGTTTGCAAATCAACCCAGGCATTGGTTTTTACTTCTCCGGCTACCACAACCAATCCTGTGCTCACCAGTGTTTCGCATGCTACTTTTGATTGAGGGTCCTGCCTCAACATTTCATCCAATACGGCATCAGATATCTGATCAGATACTTTATCAGGATGTCCTTCGGAAACGGATTCCGACGTAAATAAATATGACATAATTTTAATGTTGAATTAAACACTTAAACAAAGTGGGAAATTGGTCGATTGGCAGGTAAAAAATTGTTTTAGCATTATTTTTAACGTGGTTGCAATCAATCAAATCCTTCCACAAAATTTTTTCGTCCTATGAACGTGGGCACAAAGGTAATAAAACTTTTTTTAAAGATTTGTTTAGCCTAAATATTATTTAACCGCCGGCCCTCCTGAGCTATATGCTCATTCGGATTTCTCGCCTTTGGCAAGAAATCCGAATGAGCAGAGGGGAATACTGAATAAGAAATTATTATTCATCAAATTGGGGGAAAGGAATTCGTGGAGATTCGTGAAATTAGTGGCTAACCGAGATAATACTTGATGATTTAGGAAAAATATCTTTTCAAAATTATTTACCAGCGGTAAGTTCCCGAAAAATATCCTCCATTTTCTGTTCAACTTTTGAAAATGCCAGAATATTCAGATTATGGGTCACGGCAAATTTAAAAACAGTTTCCCTGATGTCTTTCCCTTGCACGGGGACAATAATCCACTCAGTCTCCGAAAGGGATTTAATATGTTCTACGAAAAGGATTTCCATAAGTAGTTCAGCCGGAACAGTTTCTTTCAGTTCAAGTTTATAATTATAATTGGATTCGCTCAGTGACGAAAATTCCTGTATGTTTTGATCAGCCACAATTTTCCCGTGATTAATGATTACTACCCGGTTGCACATGGCTTCCACTTCCTGCATGACATGAGTGGATAGCAAAACAATTTTCTCTTTTCCCAGATTTGAGATCACTGAACGGATTCCGGGAAGCTGGTTGGGATCAAGTCCCGATGTGGGTTCGTCAAGGATCAGTACATCCGGGTCATGAATCAATGCCTGGGCCAGGCCAACGCGCTGCCGGTAGCCTTTCGACAAGGCACCGATCTTTTTGTTTTGTTCCGGTCCCAAATCGGTCAAATCAATCATTTCACTCACACGATTTGAGCCTTTATGTTTGCCTGGATACATTTCATAAACAAACCGTAAATATTCCCGCACGTACATTTCAGGATAAAGCGGGTTGTTTTCCGGCAGATAGCCAACCCACTGCCTGATCTTTAATGAGTGATCACGAACATTCAGTCCCTGAATACTGATTTCACCTTCATCAGCTGATAGAAAAGATGTGAGCAATTTCATCAATGTGGATTTCCCGGCACCGTTTGGGCCAAGCAAACCAACGACTTCTCCCCTGTCAATATTAATATTAACCTGATCCAGTGCCTTTTGGCTTCCATAAAATTTAGATACACCTTTAATCTCAACTACACTCATAAATGTTTATCTTACCTACAAAAGTAATTTTTTGTATTGAACGGAGAACATCCTGATTAATTGTCAATGTTCCCGATGGTTTTGTGTCATCTTTGAAATTTTTTATGAAGTAAACACTCGCATCAAACCTTTGCATCAGCCAAACTTACAATAATTGAAAGCTTAAATCAGGTCAAATGAAAATCTGGCCTCAATTCGTAAATGACATTATTATTCAATTTGAATTACATGTTATATTTGTATCTTTAATAGATTACTGAGAGTAAATTTATCATCCTTATGAAAAAAATTCTAATCGTTTTTATTGCATTTTTTCTCATCACTCCTATGATGGCACAACAACAGGAAGGAAAAAGCCTGGGCAATTTTGTAAGACTCAGCAAAAAAGACCAGGTTTTTACATTTAAAACCACAGACGGAATTGCACGGGTCAGCCTTTTTAGCCCTACAATTTTTAAAATTTCCCTATGGGGAAAAAACTACCGCGATCTACCTTCTTATGCGGTCATAGCCAAACCTGAAAAGGTAAAATTTACCTTTCGGGAAAACAAAGATGAATTTATTCTTAAAACGGATTCTTTGGAGTTGCAGATTACCAAATCGCCACTCAGATTCACTTTTAAAACCCCGGACGGAAAAGTTATCAATCAGGATGATAATCTGGGAGCTTATTGGTTAAAAGGGCAACTTTACAGCTTTAAAAAACTTTTCCCGGATGAAAAATTCATTGGGCTTGGGGAGAAAACCGGCAATTTAAATCGCAGGGGTTCCGCATATACCAATTGGAACACAGACAACCCGCATTATGAAAACTGGAGTGATCCGCTTTATTCGACCATTCCTTTTTATATGGGAATACATAATGGCCTGAACTATGGGATCTTTGTAGATAACACAACGAAAAGCGTTTTTAATTTCGGAGCAGGGAACAATCGCTTTTCTTATTTCTCAGTTGACGATGGACAGGTGGATTATTATTTCATTTACCGACAAAACATAGCAGGGATCATAAAAGATTACACACATCTTACCGGCCGGATCAAAATGCCGCCGATTTGGGCACTGGGATTTCAGCAATGCCGGTGGAGTTATACTCCTGATAAAGAAGTAATGGAAATTGCTACCACTTTTCGCGATAAAAACATTCCGCTGGATGTTATTTATCTAGACATTGGATACATGAATGCTTACAAACTTTTCACATGGAATCCGAAAACATTTCCCCATCCGGCAAAATTGATTGGAAATCTAAAGAAGATGGGAATCCATACCGTTGTAATTATTGACCCCGGTGTGAAAGTGGAAAAAGGTTATAAAGTTTATGAAGAAGGTCTCAAGAATAACTATTTCATCAAATATCCTGATGGAACTAACTATACGGCACAGGTATGGCCCGGCTGGTGCAACTTCCCCGATTTTACCAATCCTACAGTAAGAACCTGGTGGGGAACAGAGTTTAAAGCGCTGGTTGACAAGGGTGTTTCAGGATTCTGGAACGACATGAACGAAATTGCTGTCTGGGGAAAAAATGTACCACCCATTATTCAAATGAGCTGGGAAGGGAAACACGTTTCTTACCTTACCGGGAAAAATGTTTACGGAATGCAAATGGCTCGTGCCACTTATGAAGGTACCCGCAAACTATTGGGGAACCAGCGTCCTTTGGTATTAACCCGTGCCGGATATGCAGGCCTTCAGCGCTACACCGCTATCTGGACCGGTGATAACCATGCCACTGATGATCACATGCTTCTCGGGGTCAGACTGATCAATAGTTTCGGATTGTCAGGAGTTGCCTTTTCAGGCGATGATGTAGGTGGTTTCGGTGGAGATGCCACACCTGATCTTTATGCTCGTTGGATGAGCATCGGTGCATTTTGTCCATTTTACAGGGCACACTCAGCTATAAACACCCGTAGGTCTGAACCATGGTCTTATGGTGAATCAACAAGAGTTATTGCTACCCGTTTTATCGACTTGAGATACCATCTGCTTCCTTACATTTATTCAGCTTTTTATGAGGCCTCCCAGACAGGAATGCCGGTTCAAAGAAGCCTGAGCATTGATTACACAAAAGACACCACTGTTTATAATCCTAAATTTGACAACCAGTATTTGTTTGGCCCTTCGCTGTTGGTCGTTCCTGCAAAAAGCACACAAGATGCCGTTAAAGCTTATCTCCCGAAAGGGGAATGGTATTCGTTTTACACAGATCAGAAATTCGATGGTAACACACAATTTTTTATGCCAAGCCCGCTTAACAGACTGCCGGTTTTTGTAAAAGCCGGTGCAATTATCCCGGTTCAGAAATTGATCCAAAACACAGGCGAGAATCCCGGAGACACACTTGAAATTCACATCTACGCAAATAACGGGAATAGTCATTATGTTTATTATGAAGATGACGGAACATCCTTCAACTATGAAAAAGGCGTATTTTTCAAACGGGAAATCACTTACGAAGGTAACAACCGGAAGATTATTCTCAGCGCACCTGAGGGAACTTTTCCATCAAAATTCAAAGTATTGCGTTTTGTTTTGCACGGATTTGGAAATTCCGTTAAGAAGGTTTTTGTAAATGGAACCGGCGAAACTCCCAAGACAAATTCAAAATCTTTATATTTAGCGAATTATCAGAATTCTGATGGTGGAGTTTTATCTTTCACTTGTCGAAACAGTAATCAAAAGACAGTCCTTAGCTGGTAAAAAATCAGATGTCATGAAAAATAAAAAAATTTCAATATTCTCACCGGCTTTAATGGCATTGCTTTTCGCAGCTTTTGCCATAAACGCACAAACTGTAAACAATCAAAAGAATAAGATGAGCGACCCCCTAATAACGATGGTAAAACATCCCGCCTGGAGCATCAAGGCAAACATCTATGAAGTCAATATTCGTCAATATACTCCTGAAGGTACTTTTAAATCTTTCGAGACCCATTTACCGAGATTAGAAAAAATGGGTGTAAAAATTTTATGGCTGATGCCGGTTTTTCCCATTGGGGAAAAGAACCGGAAAGGCGGCCCGGGAAGTCTTGGCAGTTATTATTCCGTAAAGAATTATGAAGAAGTAAACCCGCATTTTGGTACACTGCAAGATTTGAAAGAATTGGTCAGTGATGCGCACAAAAGGGGCATGCATGTTATACTTGATTGGGTTGCCAACCATACTGCATGGGACAATGCCTGGGCAACCGAACATCCCGACTGGTATAAACACAACGACAAAGGAGAACTTATTTCGCCTTTTAACTGGACCGACGTGATCCAATTAAATTATAAAAATCAGCAGCTTCGGACAGCCATGATTCACGCCATGAAATACTGGGTAAAAAATGCAGATGTAGATGGTTTTCGCTGCGACGTTGCAGGAATGGTTCCCGTTGATTTTTGGAACGAAGCCCGCAAGGAACTGGAACAAATCAAGCCCATTTTCATGCTTGCTGAGGATGAGGACAATACAGCACTCATGAAACATGCATTCGACATGAATTATGCCTGGAAAATGTTGAAACTTGACAATACAATTGCCCAGGGGAAACAGCATGCTTCTGATCTTTGGGGTTACATGAAATGGGAAAACGAAACTTACGGTCCAAATGTTTACCGGATGTATTTTACCAGCAATCACGATGAGAACACCTGGAGCGGAACTGCTTTTGAACGTCTGGGTAAAGCCTTTAAAGCTATTACCGTGCTGGATTACACTATTCCCGGGTTCCCATTGATTTACGGAGGAGAAGAAGCTGGGAGCAACAAACGGCTTCGCTTTTTCAAAAAAGATACCATTAACTGGGATCAGATGCCTTACGAAGAATTTTACAATACACTGAATAAGTTTAAAGAAGAAAATCACGCGTTGTGGAATGGCTCGGAAGGCGGAAAACTGATTCCACTTTCAAAAGGAATCAGCCAATCTGTATTTGCATTTTATCGGGAAAAAGATGACAATCAGGTGGTTGTGATCCTGAACCTGAGCCCGGCTCCACAAGAGTTCAAGGTGGAAAACGAAGCCATTCACGGTGCCTATAATGAACTTTTTGCAGATAAAAAGATACGCATACACACCGATTGGATCTTTAAATTAGAGCCATGGCATTATGTGGTATTGTATAAATAGCCAAATCAAAAGAAGCTGATCATTTAATATATATTTATATTTCAATAAGTTAATAAATTCCTTATTTTTAGGGAAAATTTGGAAAAGACTATTTTGCTCAATTTTCAGAAAATATAAATATCTCTGTTTACATTTCAAAAATTTGCATTATTTTCGTTTTCTAAAGATGCTATGAAAAAACAAGTTACCATAAAAGACATTGCCGAGAAACTGGGACTTTCTGTTTCCACAGTTTCCAGGGCACTTAAGGATCATCCCGATATCAGTCTTAAGACAAGGGAAGCAGTAAAACAACTGGCTAAGTTACTGGGTTATAAGCCTAATTTGATTGCTTTAAATCTAAAAAACAGCAAAACAAATACCATTGGGCTTCTGATTCCGGAAACGCAGCATTATTTCTTCTCTACCATCATCAATGGGATTGAAGAAGTTGCTTACGAAAACAATTACAACGTGATGGTTTTCCAGTCCAACGAATCTTACTTGCGCGAAGTGTTGAATACACAGGCGTTGCTTTCCAACCGGGTTGATGGGATTCTTGCATCTTTTTCCAAGGAAACCCGGGACTTTGCACATTTTCAACAAATCATTGAAAATGAAATCCCATTGGTTTTTTATGATCGAATCGTAAAAGGTATGCATGCCGATACGGTTTCTGTTGATGATTATACAGGCGCTTACCAGGCTGTTTGCCACCTGATAGAACGTGGATGCAAACGAGTAGCCATTTATTCAGCACCTCAGCACTTGCTCATTGGGCAGAACCGCATGAAAGGCTATAAAGATGCCCTTGAAAAATATGGAATGCCTTTTACAAATAATCTGGTTTACCCTTGCGATACCTATCAGGACTCTATAAAAATTTCCAGAAGCGTACTGAAGAAAAAAGACCGTCCTGACGGAATTTTTACGGTCAATGATATGACAGCATTAGGAGCAATGAAAGTTGCCCGGCAGCTTAAGATCAACATTCCTGTGGATTTAAAAGTCGTAGGTTTCGAAAATAGCCTGAGTGCTTCGATCTGTGATCCGGAGCTTTCAACAGTTGACCAGTTTGGATTTGCAATGGGTAAAAATGCCACAAGGATTTTGCTTAAACGCATCCAGCAAGATGTGTATGACTATGAACCGGAGCACGTGGTTATCAAAACCAAATTCATCGAAAGAGGGACCAGCTAAACCTTATTTGGTTTTTATTCAGTAATAACTTCAACATCCTTTCTCAGAAACTCTAATTTTCCTGCTAATTTGGGTAAGAGATTCTATGGTATTTATCAAAACATAGTGAATCTCAGATTAATAAATCTATAATTGCAAACGTTTTAAATAGGTAAAGTCAGTTCAATCATGATGAACCCGAAGTTATTATTGTTGATCTATAAAGGAAAAACGTAAAATTTGGATTATTTATACCGATCTTTGATTTGAATTCTTGAGGGAAACTTTAAGAATTCGGTCGCTCGCAAGCCAACGATCAATTTCTTTAACGGTTTGTAGAGAGATAAGCTGTAATTGTCCATTCAAAAAGCTCTGAATCCTTCAGGGCTTTTTGTTTTTTTCCCAATCACATCACCATAAAAACAAAAAATCCGGAAACCTTGCAATTTCCGGATTCAAAATATAGTTTTCTACAGACTTACTGAATCATCAGTTTTTTAACCTGACGTTGATTTTCTGTGTTCACAACAACAAAATAAAGTCCCTGACCAATGCCACTGACATCAAAATCCATAGTGTTTACTCCCTGATTAAATCTTCCTTTGTAAAAAGTTTTTATTCTTCTTCCTGTCAGATCGTACAACGAAATCAGTCCATTGGACACAGACTGCATATTCATCTTTAATTCTATATTGCTGGAAGCCGGATTTGGGTACATATTGAATACCGGCAAACCACTGTTGATGGTATGTTCCTGAGTGGCTAATATGAAATCGGGAGGAGTCAGCCTTTTGGTTGTGTAAATGTGATATTCACCCGGTTGCAGCGTAATGGCAGCATTGACATCTGATACGTTTATAGAATCGCCTGAGAAATAGTCATACCAGGTTCCCGTCTTCTGGAACACCGGTGTAATATTTCCTGCCGTAACATCAAAATTGCCTATAATATCTACATCCATAGAAGTATTACTTAATTGGATACTTTTTAACAAGCTGCCGGCACCCACTTTTAAAGTAAAATTAGAAGTCTGGAATACAGGCTGTGTTTCTTTTAAGTGAATTAAAGCCGACCAAACTCCGTAAAGATGTTTTCTATTGGCGTCGCTATAATAATCCCATTTTATTGGTTTGATATCCGTACGGCAATTATTGTTGATACTCCCATCAGAGCAAGTATTGATTGAATAATCGTATCCTAGTTCTCCAAACATCCAGATCATTTTAGGCCCCGGAACAGTGAAGAAAAAGGCTCCTGCTTCTTCCATACGCTTTAGTGCTGTCGGGATATCCTTCACATTATAGCTTCCGGATGAAGCGCCATATGTCTCATTTTTATACATTAATCGCTCCTCATCATGGCTTTCCATATATCCTACCAGACCTGCCGGATTGGTAAATCCGACTTGTTTGTAAGATATTCCGGAGAAATCGGAAGAAGGGTTGGTAGCATAACCCATCGTAGCTTGATTATATTGGGAATTCTCATTTCCCCAAACCGACATTCCGTAACTTGTCAGCACCTTCTCCTCTGAATTGGCAGTAAATAGTTCCAAAATATCATAAGCTTTGGGATGGAAAGCCTTAATGTGATCATAAATATGTTCCAGATGGTTGATCCGGGACTGGTCATAAGGCGTTCCCTCACCGGATGTATTGGTAAATCCTTTGGCAAAATCAAACCTAAAACCATCTACTTTATACTCCGTTAGCCAATAATTGCAAACGCTGTCAACGAAATTAACAGTTTGCTGACTGTCGTAATTAAAATCGTTTCCCCAGCTGTAAGCTGGATTGGGAGAAGTTTTATTAAACCAAGGATTATTTGCTGCTGGCCGATTATTTACCGGATCCCAATACATCTCAGCAAGGGCACAGGTGTTGTAAGCATGATTCATTACAACATCCATTATTACTGCAATTCCATTGGCATGGCAGGAATCAATAAATGCTTTGTAAGTATTTTTAGGACCGTAATATTTGTCCACAGCAAAATAATAGTTGGGATTATAACCCCAACTGATATTTCCCTCAAATTCATTCACAGGCATCAGTTCAATGGCATTTATGCCCAGCTTCTTCAAATATCCCAACGTATCTATGATATCGTTAAAAGTATGGCCGCTGGTAAAGTCGCTTACCCAAAGTTCATAAATAACAAGATTTTTCTCATTAGGCGGATCAAAATTCGTCACTTTCCAGGGATAAGCAGTTTGCCCGGTTTCCAATACCGTGGCAATACCGGATGTTTTTCCTGATGGGTAAGAAATTAGGTTTGGATAGGTTGTATCGCTGATATACTTATCATTCCAGGGATCGCTAACCTGGTCGGCATAAGGGTCACCAACCCTGATAGAATCATCGATGAAGTACTGAAAGACGTATTGCTTTTTTGGAACCAGATGATTGATGGTTAACCAATAGCGATTATTGTCCGGGGTTTCATTCATCTGATATTGACTGTCAACTTCCCAATTATTAAAATCACCAAGGACAAAGACGTGATTTTTGTGCGGTGCATAAAGGCAAAGTGTCACAGTGCTATCATTGATATAATTGATCCCGTCTTTTATTCCTGAAGGTAATGCCGATACATTATTCGCACCAAGTACATAGTAATAGGCAGAATCGTAAACTTTTTTGGAAGCGCTGTCAGCCCTGACCACAATCATGTGTTTTCCATTGGCATCTGCAATAATATCCTTTGTAAAAGTACTTCCGGTATCGGCAACAATGGTCTTATTATCAATCATTAAGAACGTAGAATCGGCGCTGGTGCTATTCCATGCAATATGCACAGTATTATTCAATTTAACAATATCCGGGCTTATAAAAGTAGGCGTACTGATTTTCACTTGAAGTCCTGGAGAGTACACTTCGTAAAAGATGTCTTTTCCTCCCACATCTCTTCCCGAAACAGTTCCGGTTGAATTACGAAATACAAAATCCAGGCTGTCGATTATTACGTCTGATGGCACTCCATAAAAGTCGCGAATAGATGGTTTTATTTTGAGTTGCCATAGATCCGTTCCAACTTTGGTCAATTTGCATTCAGCGGGATTATCCAACCAGGCCGAATTTTTAATATACTTCCAATTCAAATATTTACCGCTAGAATCGACGCTCAGTCCAGTGTATGCATAAACGTCTGTTCCTGTATACCCTTTCATACCCTTGTTCCCTTGGTCGGCATGAAAAGTAATGGTAACAGAATCATTGGCTGTTGGAAAAGCCGGTTCGCAAGTAACCACTTGGGCCCGCAAAGTAAGTCCTGCCAATCCAAATAAAACAAAAAGAGTAAATTTTTTTATCATCCTCAGTAGATTAGTCAAAATATGTGTTCCAAATATGATCAATAATGAACTACCCCCGCCGCAGAGCAACGGGGTATCAAAAGGAGATTATTAATCGCCCCAAGGGGCGGGGAATTAATCCCTTGTCCGCCTCAGGCGGATTAAAGGCTAAATCAAGGCAAAACATCCGTTTCAAAAAATCTTCATCTATAAACCGCTATCGATTCATACTCTATGCAAAGGTACTCATAAAATACCCCAAACCAGACTGATAATTAATAAATTGCTTTTAAAAAAGGCCGAAGAATTCCCTTAAGCGAAATTTGCGGAATGCAATCGTTTGAAGAAATACACTAAGTCCTAAGGTAACAACACAATTTCTTCAATATGAAAGCCCTTTTCCCTTCAGATCATGAAGAATTTCTTTAGCGATTCAAAAGGAATTGCTTCAAATCCTCTATACTGTTAGAAATTTCTACGGATAACTTTTCTTTTTCCAGGCTATTTCTCAATTGTTCCGAGATTTTCACTTTCACCGGCAAAGCTTGTTCAACCGTTTCCCTGAATTTTGCAGGATGGGCCGTTTCCAAAAAAACACCCGAAACGTTATGTTTTTTCATGTATGCAGAGAGTCCGAGATGAGCCACTGCACCATGAGGATCCAAAATATAATTGTACTTCTGGTATATGTGCTTCATTTCCAAGATGGTTTCCTGATCCGTAAAACTGTAAGCTGTGATATCTTCTTTCATACCAACAAGAGAATTGCCGTACATTTCCAGCATCCGTGCGAAGTTGCTGGGATCGCCTACATCCATAGCATTAGAGATAGTAGAAACTGAAGGCCGGGGTTGAAAAAGTCCTGTTTTAAAATACTCCGGAACCACATCATTACGATTAGAAACAGCAATGAAACGGTTCACGGGAAGACCAGATCTTTTGGCGATAAGCCCTGCCGTTAAATTTCCGTAATTTCCGCTGGGCACTGATACCACCAACGGTTTGGAAAGATCTTTTAGCTGTCCATAGGCATAAAAATAATAAACCGCCTGTGGCAGAAGCCTTGCAATATTGATCGAATTAGCAGAAGACAAGTACAATTTTTGCTTTAATTCATGATCTACAAAAGCAGCTTTTACCATGCGCTGACAGTCATCAAAAGTTCCGTTCACTTCCAGTGCCGTGATGTTTCCGCCAAGGGTGGTAAATTGCTTTTCCTGAATATTACTCACCTGATTTTTAGGATATAACACCACGACATCAATATCTTCAATATTATAAAAACCCTGGGCTACGGCGCTTCCTGTATCTCCCGACGTAGCCACCAAAATGGTAACTTTCGACCGTTCTGTGAATTTTGATAAAAAACGCGCCATGATCCTTGCGCCCACATCCTTAAAAGCCATGGTGGGTCCGTGAAAGAGTTCTAAAGCATATTCATCTTCACCCAGTTTTACAAGAGGTATTTCAAAGTCCAGTGCATCTTCCAGTAAAGATTTCAGTGCGAAATCAGAAAGTTCGTTTCCGACAAACGATTTTAAAAATTCAAAAGCAATTTCGCTTAATGTCAATTCGGGAAGCCTTTTATAAAAAGAAATGGGCCGTAAGGGAATCCTTTCTGGATAAAAAAGTCCTTTGTCGTCGGCAAGTCCCTGAATCACGGCATCTTTAAAAGAAACGGGCGCTGTTTTATGATTTGTGCTGTAAAATTTCATTACTGATTCTTATTTTTCGTTGTTTATACTTTGCCGAAACACTAAATCACTTTAACTCCCTGAACATTAATTCCTGATACATGTATCTCAAAATCAATACCGCTATCGTCGTAAATTTCTTTCATGGCGTTTGCTACATCTACCGCGGTCTCCTGATTTTTTGACAAAGCAAAAATAGCTGGACCAGAACCGGAAATTCCGCTTCCCAAGGCACCTGCATCCAAAGCGGCCTTTTTAACTTCGGTGAAAAGCGGTATCAGGATAGAACGAACCGGTTCTACGATAATATCTTCAAGCGAACGTCCGATCAGCTCATAATCTTCTTTAAACAAACCACTGATCAGTCCTGCAATATTACCCCACTGAGTCACAGCATCTTTCATTAAAACAGATTTCTTCAATATCTTCCTGGCATTGATCGTTTTAACTTCTATTTGAGGATGCAGGATACTGACGAACAAATTTTTCGGAGCGGGTATTGTGACAACATCCAATGGTGCCAGGCTTCTTATCAAGGTAAATCCACCATAAAGTGCAGGCGCTACATTGTCAGCATGCTGAACTCCAGACGCCAAAGCTTCACCCAGCATCGAAAACCCGACCAATTCATGAAGCGTGAAAATATCACCTACGATCTTATTCATCCCGTAGGCTGCTCCAGCTGCACTCGCCGCGCTGGAACCAATGCCACTGCCTGGTTTTATGCCCTTTTTGATAGTCATCTCAACACCAAATTGCGGTTGGACTTTTTTCAACATCGCCAGGGCAACTACTCCGGCAACATTTTTTTCCGGTACCGTTGACAAATTACTGTTTCCATCCATTTTAATAACCAATCCTTTTTGGGTAGTTTTTTTGAAATTCATTTCATCCCCTACCGCTTTCAAAGCAAAGCCGAGAATATCGAAAGCACAGGAAACATTAGCGACTGTCGCCGGAGAAAAAATCTTAACTTCATCCATGAGTTTTAATTTAATGATGAAAATTACGGTTTATTGATTTACCACTGAAATAATATCTGCAAAAACACCCGAAGCCGTAACCGGTGCACCGGCTCCTGCTCCTTTCACTACCAGAGGTTGCTCGCTGTATCTTTTCGAAAAGATCAAAACAATGTTGTCTTTCCCATCCAGTTGATAATAAGGCTGTGAAGCATCTGCATTTTGCAACCCTACATGTGCTTTCCCTCTATCCAATTCCGCCACGTAGCGCAATTTTGTTTGCCTGCGTTCAGCGTCCTTTCTGATGTTTTCGAAATAAGGATCATACTGTGGCAATGCTTCCAGAAATTCACTTACACTTTCCATTTTCATGAGCTGCCCGGGCATAAAAGATTTATTTTCAACCGTATCAAATTCCAGAGGAATTCCGCATTCACGACCCAGAATCAGAATTTTTCGCATCACATCCTGACCACTCAAATCAATACGAGGATCTGGCTCTGTGTATCCTTCTTTGATAGCGAGTTTTACCACATCTGAAAAAGATGTTCCTTCCACAAAATTGTTAAAAATGAAGTTTAAACTACCAGATAAAACTGCCTGGATGCTAAAGATCTTGTCACCGCTTTTCATCATCCCCTGGATGGTTTTCAATATTGGCAAGCCTGCACCCACATTGGTTTCGTAAAGATATTTCACATTTCTAGCTTTCGCCAGATTGTTCAAATTCTTATAATTTTCGTACTGTGATGAAGCAGCAATTTTATTGGATGCTACCACCGAAATACTCTGTTGCAAAACTTCTTCATACAATCCAGCTATTGATACACTGGCGGTATTGTCAACAAAAACGGAATTGCGAAGGTTCATTTCTTTCATTTTCTGAAGAAATGCCATCCGCGACATTACTTCTCCTTTTTCCAGCAGGTCAGTTTTCCAATGGTTTAAATCAACTGATTTTTCATCAAAAAGCATTTTACGGCTGTTGGCCAATCCTACCACTTTGATTTCCAACGCATATTCATTTTTAAGATAATCAAATTGCTCATGAATCTGCTCCAGCAAAGCGCTTCCAACATTTCCCACACCAACCATAAAAAGGTGGACTTTTTTGTATTTGGAAAGGAAAAATGTTTCATGAAGCACGTTCAACACCTTTGTGATATCACGATCAGAAACCACTAAAGAAATATTTCTTTCGGTGGAACCCTGTGCAATAGCCCGGATGTTGATACCATTTTTCCCCAATGCGTTGAAGGCTTTTCCACTTAATCCGATGGAAGATTTCATCTTATCTCCCACCAGTGCAATCACTGAAAGGTTCTCATCGACTTGCAAAGCATCAATTTTTGAAAGCGCCATCTCGTTTTCAAATTCTTTGATGAGAGAATTTTTCGCACGTTTCAAATCCTGTTTGTTGATCGCAGCGGTAATGGAGTGTTCTGATGATGCCTGGGTGATGAAAATGACATTCACTTTCTCTCTTGACAAAGTGGAGAAAAAACGGGCTGCAATTCCGGTTACACCGACCATTCCGGCTCCCGTGAGCGTCAGCAAAACAGTATGGTTAACATGTGATAATCCTTTAATCGCATGGCCGTTTTGTTTTCCGTCCCGGCAAATGAGCGTCCCGGGAATATTCGGTTTAAACGTGTTTTTTATCCAAAGTGGAATATTTTTTCGCATTACCGGTTGAAGCGTTGGTGGGAAAACCACACGGGCACCAAAATGCGAGAGCTCCATGATCTCTTCGTAAGACATTTTTTCAAGCGGCATGGCAGTCTCTACCAGGTTTGGATCAGCAGTCATAACACCATCCACATCGGTCCATATTTCAAGTTCGGATGCATCTACCGCCGCCGCAAGAATTGCAGCCGTGTAATCGGAGCCACCACGACCCAAAGTAGTATCGTTGCCATCTGCCGACCGGGCAACAAAACCAGGAACAAATATGTGGCTGTCTATCTCTTTTACCTTTTCGGAAATCTTTTTATCGGTACGTTCAAAAAGGACTTGTGCCTGTCCGTAGGATTCATCTGTAACAATCAAATCCCGGGCATCCAAAAGCTCAGTGGTTATCTGATTATGATTGAGCGCTGCTGAAATAATTACTGAAGAAAGCCTTTCGCCAAAGCCCAAAAGATAATCGCGTGTCTTGGGGAAGAGTTCATGTAGAAGGAAAATTCCATTGCATAGATCGTCCAGCTCATTCAGAAGTATTTTTATATCTCCAATAATGGGACTTTGTTTCTTCAATGGAACAATATCCCGTATCGCACGAAAATGCCTTTCACCGATTTCATTTAAAGTTATCTGATAGCCTTCGTCTCCCGCCTTTGACTGCTCACCGGCTTTTTCCAACAGATTGGTGACCCCACCCATGGCAGAAGCCACCAGGATCAATTGTTCCCCTTCGCTTCTCTCTTTAATAATTTCTATTACTTTTAAGATGTTACCAGCATTGGCAACAGAACTTCCTCCAAATTTTAAAACTTTCATTCTTTAAATTTTTTTGATAAACGGGAAAAGCCAACCCCTGAAGTGGTTTTCCTTTTTGTTTTTTAAATAAATGCCGTGGAATGTTTCCCGATGAATCGGAACGAAAATAATTTATACCCCCCAGGGGGTTGATATAAAGGTGGTAAAACGGCAAATAGTATTAGGCCCTTCGATGCGCCCTCGATGGCTATGCCTGAAACAAGATACTATTTGCAAACTGTTTTTCAAACTCTTATTATTTTTCGGGGGTAAAAGTAGAAAAATTCTTTTTGATACAACAAAATATTGTTTTTCTTTTTTTGTTAAGGATGGAGAGGTAAGCTGGAAGTCGGAAGTTTTTGGTTCCGGTTTCGTTATTTCTTCCTGATAATTTTTTTCTTTCCATTCTTTAAAGTAAAATGGACCGGTTTCTGCTGTCCTACAACAATAAAAGTAACATTCCTTTCTTCCGGCATGCCTCCATAACCTTTCCCGGAAACGAAAAAAGTGAATTTCTTTCCGTTTTCAGATTTGAACTTAAGCAATTGATAATTCCCATCTTTAAAAGCTCCAAAAGTCTTCCCGTCATCTTCATACATAACGCCTTTGGAACTTTTCCCGGAAGGGTTAGGAAAATAAAGCACTGTCAAATCCTTTGATGAATAGTAATCGGTAGAATTCACTGCTTTCACCATGGGAATAAAAGAGCCGGCTTTAACAAATAGCGGAATGGTTTCCAGATTTACCGGTACCGTAATCCATTTCCCACCTTCATATTTTTTGTGATCCCACCAACTGTACCACAATCCTTTGGGAAGATACAGCTTCAGATTTTTTACTCCGGGATGAATCACTGGCGCCACAAGGAAATCAGATCCAAAGAAATATTCATCAATCACGGAGTAAGCAATGCTATCGTTGGGATATTCAAAGAACAGCGGCCTAATAATCGGGGTTCCGTTTTCGTCGGCTTGCCAGGCAACCGTATAAATATAGGGCAGTAGCCGGTAACGCAATTTCATAAAATCGCGTACAATGCTCTGAGTGGTATCATTAAAAAATATGGGTTCGGACGGAATTACGGAACCGTGCGGTTTTAGGATCGGGGAAAAGCAGGCAAACTGTAACCAACGGGTATATAATTCATTGTCTTTCACGCCCATGGCAAAGCCGCCTGCATCAGCATGAATGAAAGGCATCCCACTCATGCTCATGTTCAGCATAACAGGAAGTTGCGCCTGAAGGCCGCTCCAACTTCGTGAAATATCACCCGACCAAGGAAAAACAGAAAAGCGCTGAGAACCGGCATATCCGGCACGGTTCAAATCGAAAAGTCGTGTTTTGGGATAATGTTTTCGATAATTATCAAAAATCATTTTTTCCCAATAAAAGGCATACAGATTTCGAACCTGATCAGCTTTCCCACTTACAAAATATTGATGTTCGGAGATAGTTTCAGGCTCGCCTAAATCGCCCCACCATCCGGCAACGCCAATTTTAATTTGTTTGTTGTACTGTTTCCAAAACCAGTTCTGAGCAACGGGCTTGAAAATATCGATCAGGCTGGCAGGACCGAAATAAAACCGGGTGTTAATAAATGTTTTTCCCAAACTGTCTGTGGAAAATAATCCCAGTTTTTTGGCAATTTTAAAGTGCCGTAAGGTATCGATGATGTATGGTTCAGTAATCAGAATGGTCTTTACACCCTTTTTCCTGAATTTGGCAATCATTTCCTTAGGATTTGGCCAATGGGGTTTATACCAGTTCAACTCTCCAAGATATCCTTTAATATTGTTGCCGAACCAATAAAAATCCAGAATCAGGGCGTCGATGGGAAAATCCTTTGCCTGCATGGCGCTGACAATGGAATCGGCTTCGCTTTGTGTGCGATAAGCCATCCGTGATTGCAGATTTCCCAACGCCCAGCGTGGTGGCAAAGGCTGCGTTCCGGTAAGTTTTCCATAAGAACAGTAAATATCCGGATAATCGTATCCTGCAATAAAAACGTACTTTGTCAGCCCGCCGGATGCACCGAACTCAAGTATATTTTTGTTCAAATGACCAATATCGGCATAGCCTTTTTCAGGATTATCGTACAGCAACAGGTATTTCTTTGAAGAAAGCAACACAGGAACAGAAAAGTTCAGATTCTTCTGCCCCATTCCATAGCCGTAATGCGCCTGATTGAAAAGCTGAAATCGATTGCTTTTCAACGAAGTAACCGCACGCTCCCCCAGTCCGAAATAACGTTCGTGCTTTCCTATTTTAAACTGTAACCCGCTTTCTTTACCCCTTTCAAAAAAACCTTTGTCTTCATTTAAAAGTGTATCATTGTGATAGACAAAACTTGCATAGAATGGATTTTTATGAAAGATGAGTTGCAGGCTATCCGATTGGAATCTTAGAAAGTCCTTTGCGTCTTCCACGCGGACTTTTGTATCTTTTGATTTCAGAACAATTTCCACTGAAGAATCTGCAGTAGCTTCCCCGGAAGGAAAATCCTTAAGCCGCACAATTTTTGGATCATAGAAGAAGCTTTTCACAAGCCCGTGGTTTGTCTGAACGCTCAGTACACCGTTTGAAAGAGTATAAGACAGCATTTGCCTGTTATTGAAATTATACCCAGCCGAATCCTTTTCAGAAGGTTTCATATCGGATTGTCGAGCCAAACCGGTTCCTGAAAAAAAGCCGAAAATCAATAAAAAAGTCAATGCCAGATAAATGCGTCTGTTTTTATTCATAATGCAAGATTTTGAACCCGAGACCTTTGCAAAGGTCTCGACCTATTTTTTCAAACAGGAACGTTATAAATTAAGCGGGCATTTAACCCGCTTTTAATTTAAAAAAATTTACTTCTCCAATTCAACAATCAATGGTGATTTTGCAGGAATGGTAATGCTGTTCAACTGGTTGAAAACATCAGAGGTTATCACCGATTTCCCTTTTGTAAAGCCCTTTAAGTCGTCGACAAACCTGGACATATTAACAGTCTTAGGTTCTTTATTGTTGTTGAGCATCACCATCACTTTTTGTCCTTTGTAGGCACGGAAATAAACATAAATGCCGTCTTCAACAATATATTGGGTGAGGGTTCCGAATTGAACGGCTTTATTGGTTTTACGCCAGTTCAAAAGACGTTTCAGAAAATTAAAGGCATCATTTTGTTCGGCATTTCTTCCCTGAGAAGTAAAAGCATTCAGGGAATCTCCGGGCCAGCCACCGGGAAAATCTTTACGGGTAACACCGTCGCTTTTGTTTTTATCCCCGGTCATCAGAATTTCATCTCCATAATAAATTTCAGGAATTCCACGGGTTGTCATCAGGAACGCCATGGCCATCTTCCAACTGTTCAGGTTTTCATGCAAATCTGTGAACAGCCGGGTCATGTCGTGGTTGTCGGCAAAGATTCCTAATTTCATGGGATTACTGTAAACGAAATCCTGTGCCAGCACATCGTACAATCTTGCAAGACCCGTGGTCCAGCCATTTGGCTCATTAAATGCCTGACGAATGGCAAAACAAAGTGGAAAATCAAAGACATTGGTCAGATGGGATTGATAACCATCATGGTTGGTTTTGTTTTGAAGCCAGTATGCCACCGTTGCCGGTTGGTCAAACCAGGTTTCACCAACCACGTTAAAATGAGGATATTCATGCAAAATCCGCTGCATCCAGTGTGCCATGAATTTTTTGTAAGAATAAGGATAGGTATCCTGGCGAATTCCGTCCAGTCCGACATATTCTATCCACCAAATACTGTTTTGGATTAAATAGTTTGCCACCAGGGGGTTGTTCTGGTTAAGGTCAGCCATGCTGGAATCAAACCAGCCACCTACCATCTGTTTGTAATCAGATTTTGATGCATGCGGGTCGGAAACCACTCCGCCATGATAATTGGAACGGGTAAATTTTGGCCATTGGTTATACCAGTTATGCATTGGGAGATCATCTTTCCAGAAATAATTTGTTCCACAATGATTGAAAACCATATCCTGAATGATCTTTATTCCCTTTTTATGGGCATCTTCCACCAATTCTTTGTATTCGTGATTCGTTCCATAACGCGGATCCACCTTGTAATAATCAGTCATAGCGTACCCATGATAAGAAGTATTAGGCTGGTTATCTTCCATAAGAGGGGAACTCCAAATGGCAGTAATTCCAAGATTTTTCAGGTAATCCAAATGGTTGATAATTCCCTGAATATCTCCGCCATGTCTTCCGTTTGGATCTTTTCTGTTTGCTTTTTCAAACATACCGGGCATGTTGTCGTTGGCCGGATTTCCGTTGGAAAAACGGTCGGGCATGATCAAATAGATCACATCAGAATCATTAAAACCCTGATGAAGTTTCGGATCAATTTTTCTTTTGTTCAAAACATAGGAATAAACAACTTTGTCTTTTTTCCCTTCTTTAAAATGAATATTGAGCGTACCTGGTTTTGCATCGTGGCTGATCACCAGATTTAAAAACAAATAATCAGGGCTTTCCACATGGATCACTTCGTGTAAAACCACTCCTGGGTAATTAATAACAGGTTGAGTTTTAGAGATTTCATGACCAAAAACCATTAATTGCAGGTGGGGATCATGCATTCCTGCCCACCATGACGGAGGATCGACACGTTGGACTGAAATTTTCTGTGCCTGGACACCAAAGCTACAGAAAACAACCAACAGTGATACCAAGACCGGTTTAATTAATATCTTCATTATTTTAAAATTTGGAGTTATAAATTCTATCGTTAAGCATTGATTTCATTTTACTTCAACCTTCCGGCCAGGTGTCTCCGGAATTATGAATAAAGGTAATACCCTCCAAAGTACAGAAATCAAAAATAACAAAATTTCAGATCAGGAAATCTTAACAAGGGATACAACCACATAAAACGCAAGACATAAAACTTCCTACAATCTTCATCTACCTATCACAAACGTTTGATATCAGCCAATATAAATATTCTGAATGGATATCGGGGACTTAGTGTATTTATGCCTTAGTGTTTCCGTAATCTGTGAACTCATTTCAGTACTTTTGCATGTATAAGAGACCCTATATGAATAATATTTCACTCATTAAAAAATACTGGAAAGAACTTTATCCGGCCACAGGCTTTAAAATTCTTGAAGATTTTCTTAACGAAGCGGAAAAATATAGTATGCCCGTTCCAGATTCACAACCAGACTGGTACAAAGATGCCATTGTTTATTCTCTATACGTCGATCTGTTTAATAAAGATTTTTCAGGACTTATCGATAAGTTAGATTATCTTGAAGACTTGGGAGTGAATTGTTTATGGCTTCTGCCGATATTGGATTCCCCCATGCGGGATGCCGGTTTTGATATCCGAAATTATGACCGTATCCGCGCTAATTTACTAGGACTTCCGGAAAATTTCGAAAAAGAAGAACAGGAAAAATTATTCAGGGAACTTTTACACGAAGCCCATCAAAGAGGAATCAGGATCATTTTTGACATTGCCATGAACCACACTTCCGATCAACATCCGTGGTTTCAGGAAGCAAAAAAGTCACCTAACAATCCTTTCCGCGATTATTACATTTGGAGCAAAGACACAAGCCTATACGGTGATGCACGATTGCTTTTCAAAGGAATAGAAGACAGTAACTGGCAACCGCTTGGAGATGTTTTCTATTTTCACCGTTTCTTTAACTTCCAACCGGATCTGAACTATAAAAATCCGGAAGTATTGCTTGAAATGTCACATAATTTGCTTTACTGGCAAAGCCTTGGCGTGGATGGCTTCCGGGCCGATGCCATTCCGTATCTCTGGAAAGAAGAAGGCACAGACTGCGAAAACAGACCTAAAACACACACCATTGTCAAGTTTTATCGCGCCATGCTCGATCACATTAATAAGGGATCACTTCTTCTGGCAGAAGCATGCCAAAAACCCAATAATGTAGTAAAATACATGGGAAACGGTGACGAATGCCATGCAGCATACCATTTCCCGCTGATGCCTATGATGTTCAAGGCCATTGCGATGGAAGACAACTTACCGATTCGCCAGACCCTGAGTACCCAGGTAACACCACATCTTCCAGATAGCGGACAATGGATGACTTTTTTAAGGGTTCATGACGAATTGAGTCTGGAGTTGGTTTATGTAACTGAAGAAGACCGGAAATACATTTACGAAAATTATTGCCATGATCCGAAATGGGATTTCCGCGTGGGAGAAGGAGTTTCTGCCCGTCTGGCGGAACTTTTCCAAAAAGATATCCGTAAAATTAGCCTTGCTTATTCTTTGATGCTAACCTTAACCGGAAGCCCGGTGGTTTATTATGGCGATGAATTCGGTAAACTGAACGATGAGAATTATTACAACGAACAAATTCAACTGACTGGAAAAGATGACACTCGTTTTCTGGTTCGTGGCCGTATCGATTGGAAGCAGCTTGAAGAAAATTTGAAAGACCCGGAAAATTTCCACACTCAGGTTTTTGAGATTATCAAATCGCTACTGAACACAAGAAAGGAGCATCCTGCCTTTGGAAGAGGCCATACTGAATTTATTGATACTGTTTCCCTTTCGGGGAAAACCACCAACCAGGTGTTGGCTTATTTCCGGTCCATGCCGGAAGAAAATATTCTGGTCATTAACAACCTTTCGGGAAGAAAAGTGGAGATCAAACATCCGTTGTCAAGTGAAAACACTTTCATCCTGAACATGAATGGCTTTTCCTACAATGATGAAAAGCAAAGTATCATATTGGAACCTTACGGTTTTGTCTGGTTTGAAGCTGTTTAAAAGTTAGGATTCCGGAATACGACTGGAAAACATTAATTTATTTGTACTAAATTCGTGCATTCTTGGTTATTTCCTTACAGAACTATTCTTTTATAATTCAATCTCAACTCTCCAAAATTAACAATTAAGGTCAGGTTGTTGCCTGATACTTTCAAGTAATTAATCGCTTGAGCAATAAATTCATCTGCGATTTCTGAGGCACCTTTTACTTCTAAAATGATTTTATCAAACACCACAAAATCAGCATAAAAGAAATGGGGAAGAAGAATCCCTTTATAATAAATCCCAAACCTTTAAAGCCACGAATACACGAATTGGAAACGAATATTGTGAAGACATCAAAATTTAAATCCTGCCCACTTATAACCCGACTTATATTAACTTTGCCTTTCAATAGAATTGCTGATGTCGCAAAGAATTATCATTGAAGAATTTTTACCCATGGCCGATGAGTTACCTCTGATTGATGTGCGCTCACCTAAGGAATTTGCACAGGGACATATACCAGGAGCATTCAATATTCCTCTTTTCGATGATGAAGAAAGAGCAAAAGTTGGTATTCGCTACAAACAAGGCGGAAAGGAAAATGCTGTCCTGCGGGGGTTGGAAATTGTTGGCCCTAAACTGGCAGATTTTGTAAAACAAGCCCGTAAAATTACACCTAAAAAAGAGATTTTGATTCATTGCTGGCGTGGTGGCATGCGTTCGGAAAGTATGGCCTGGTTGCTCGAAACTTCAGGTATGAAAACTTACACGCTCGAAGGCGGCTACAAATCCTACCGTCGCCACATCCGGGAAGCCTTTTCAAGACCGGAAAAAATGATAGTTCTGGGAGGATATACAGGCAGTGGCAAAACCGATATCTTAAAAGAGATGGAAAAGACTGGTCAACAATTTCTTGATATTGAAACAATTGCAAACCATAAAGGTTCCGTATTCGGAATCCTGGGACAGGAACCCCAACCTACCAATGAGCAGTTTGAAAACAATCTTGCCGCTGCCTGGAGAAAGTTTGATTTTGAAAAAATACTGTGGGTAGAAGATGAAAGCCGCTACTTGGGGTTTTGTGGAATTCCTGATCCGCTTTTCTCTCAGATGCGTAATGCCCTGCTCATCAAAGTTATTGTTCCGAAACAGGAAAGAGAGCTTCGTCTGGTAAAGGAATATGGCAGTTTTGACAAAGAAAGCCTTGCCGGGCAATTGATAAAAATAAAAGAGCGTATGGGTGGCCAGAATTTAAAAACAGCTTTACAGGCTCTGGAATCAGGAGACATACAACAAGTTGCGGCTCTGACACTTCAATACTATGACAAAGCATATCTACATGCTGGTAAAACCAGGGACACAAATAACATTTTTGAACTGGAAGTTGAAGAAGATCACCCAGCCCGGACGGCAAAAAAAGTATTGGATTTTGTGAAAAATTTAAACCCCATTTCTAATGAATCCCGTTTATCTTGATTATAACGCAACCACACCCATTGCACCAGAAGTGGCAGAAGCTATGAAGCCCTTTCTGGAAGAATATTTCGGGAACCCTTCCAGCTCACATTCTTATGGAATTAAGACTAAAATGGCAGTGGAAAATGCGCGCAAACAGGTTGCCGAACTCATTCATTGCGACCCATGGGAAATTGTGTTTACCAGCGGCGGGACAGAGTCCAACAATTATGCAATCAAAGGCATTGCGCTGGCCAACAAACACAAAGGAAACCACATCATCACTTCTTCGGTGGAGCATCCCGCTGTATTTGAAGTCTGCCGGTATCTTGAAAAAAATGGTTTTGAAGTAAGCTATATTCCTGTGGATGAATTCGGCATCATCGAACTTGATGCCTTGAAAAATGCCATTCGTCCTTCTACGATTTTAATTTCGGTGATGCACGCCAACAACGAAGTTGGGAGCATCCAGCCGATCCGGGAAATTGCTGAGATCGCCAAGTCGCACAACATCTTCCTACATACCGATGTCGCCCAATCTTTGGGAAAAATTCCTGTAGATGTTAAAGAATTAGCCATCGATTTACTGAGCATTGCTGGGCATAAACTATACGCTCCGAAAGGAATTGGAGCGCTGTATATCCGGAACGGCATTCACTTGGAAAAATTAATTCACGGTGCCGATCACGAACAAAACTTAAGAGCTGGGACGGAAAATGTGTTAGAAATAGTCGGGCTTGGAAAAGCGTGTGAAATTGCAGATTTGCATCTGGAAGAAAACACAGCACATTATAAAGAGACGCGCGACATGTTGTATCACATCTTGAAAGAAGCACTACCTGGCATCAAATTAAACGGACATCCAGAGCTGCGACTGCCCAACACGTTGAGCATCTCCTTCCCTAAAATTGAAGCCAACACATTGGTATCGCGGCTCGAAAATGTGGCAGCATCTGCCGGTGCCGCCTGCCATTCCGAAAGCATTGATGTTTCTGCAGTTCTGGAAGCCATGCATGTTCCGCCGGATTACGCCATGGGAACCTTGCGATTCTCAACAGGACGCGGAACCACAAAAGAAGAAATTAAAATAGCTGCGGAAGAAATAATTAAAACAGTGAAGGCATTCATACCCAAAGAAGATGTGCCGCAAAAATCATCACAGCAAAAAATCGGAGAAATTAAACTTACACACTATACACACGGCCTAGGCTGTGCCTGCAAGATCCAACCGCAGCATCTGGAATCGGTTTTGCAGAAATTAAAACCTTTGTTTGATCCGAATGTTTTGGTCGGAACAGAAACATCCGATGACGCCACGGTTTATCGCCTGACTGAAGATCTGGCACTGGTCCAAACCCTTGATTTTTTTACTCCCATCGTTGACGATCCATACGACTTCGGCGCTATTGCCACTGCCAATGCATTGAGCGATATTTATGCCATGGGGGCCAAACCCATTTTTGCTTTGAATATTGCAGCCTTTCCGGAAGATACACTTCCCTTGCCGGTACTGGAACACATCTTAAAAGGCGCTCAGGACAAAGCCACTGAAGCTGGAATTGCCATTCTTGGCGGCCATACCATCGAAGATCCTGAACCCAAATACGGCATGGTAGTCAGCGGCACAATTCATCCTGATAAAATCATAAAAAACAAAGGAGCACAACCCGGAGACGTGCTGATCCTTACCAAACCCATCGGGACAGGAATTCTTTCCACTGCCATCAAACGGGGCATGGTGGAAGAAACGTTGAGAAAGGAAGTAACCAAATTGATGGCGACTCTGAATAAAATACCGGCTGAATTGATGTTACAATATGATGTTCACGCCTGCACTGACGTTACAGGTTTTGGCCTGATGGGACATCTAAAAGAAATGAGTGTCGCATCTCAATGTGATGTGGAAATAAGTTTTAACCAGGTTCCGTGGATAAGGGAAGCAAAGAACCTGGCGACGGCCGGGATCATTCCGGGTGGAACCTACAACAACCTGGATTTTGTGAAACCTTTTGTGGATTTCGGGATCATATCGCGCACCCAACAACTTCTACTCTGTGATGCCCAAACTTCCGGTGGACTTTTGGTTGCCCTTACTGAAAAAGATGCAGCTCTTTATTTAAAAGCTTTACAGGAAGCCGGAATAAAAGAAGCTTGTGCAATCGGAAAATTCTCCGTTAAGGGGAAAGGGTTGATTCTGATTCAGAAGTGAGTAAATCAATTGATTACACCCCATCTTTATTCATCCAGTTTTAGGGTCTTATTAAGCTTTTAACAGTAATTCGGATCGATGGGAATCCGTTTTTACCGATCCCTAACTCCTGTCCAATTTACTATTTATAAGGGCTTAGTAATAATCCCGGAAACCACTTTAAAACTGACCTTTCAATTTATTAATTTATAAATTTGCAGCCTTCAGAAACACACCATGACGCATTCACACATAGGAGAACTTTTTGCTTTGGGCACCGCCATGTTCTGGACGGTTTCTGCATTAGCATTTGAAGGTGCCACAAAACGTGTCGGCCCTTTTGCTGTAAACCTGATCCGGTTATGGTTTGGATTTGTTTTTTTGAGCATCCTCTCCTATTTTATCAGGGGACTGGTATTCCCGGTAGATTCCACACTCCACAATTGGATTTGGCTGGGACTGTCTGGTATAATAGGATTTATTCTGGGTGACTTTTTTCTCTTTTCTTCTTACCCAATGATCGGTTCCCGCATGGCTATGTTGATGATGACATTGGCGCCTCCCATCGCAGCACTATTCGGATGGATTTTTTTGGGAGAAACTATGAATCTGAAGGGATTAGCAGGAATGGTACTTGTCCTTACCGGAATAGCCATTGCCATTTGGAACAAACCCAACGGGAAGGAAAAAATTAAGTTGAAGTATCCTCTCCGCGGTTTGCTTTTCGGACTTTTCGGAGCCATAGGACAAGGCGGTGGAATTGTACTGAGTAAGTATGGTATGGGAAGCTATAACGCTTTTGCTTCAACGCAAATCCGTATCGTTGTTGCTATGGTCGGGTTTACCCTGATTATCACTTTTCTGAAACGTTGGAAAAATGTGACAACCACCTTCAAAAATCTTCCAGCCGTTAAGGGAATTGTAACCGGGTCGTTTTTCGGTCCTTTTCTCGGAGTATCTTTTTCGCTGCTCGCCGTTCAAAATATCAGTGCAGGCGTAACATCAACCATCATGGCCATGGTACCTGTCTTTATTATCCTTCCCTCGGTAATCTTGTATAAACAAAAAGTGAATCTTGCAGAAATTGCAGGAGCCTTTTTAAGTGTGATCGGAGTAGCTATGTTTTTCATCTAATGGCTTTTATATAAAAGCCAAGCCGACGATACTATTTTCTCTTTCACACAGTGTACAGTATCCATATTCTATCATAAAAAGTTCATTTTTAAAGCGTAATTCTCACACTAACCCCTTGTAATTTCTAAGAAAGTCAGTAATAGTCAAGACTGATGGTTACACGAAGTGT
>VAPK010056182.1_pt1 | contig 29675 bp, 23 predicted proteins | sample 3395031 | NCBI WGS metagenome assembly VAPK01 (sample SAMN08290443, study PRJNA428436) | hydrothermal vent metagenome | isolation source: Deep-sea hydrothermal vent chimney 1 | place: Pacific Ocean: Juan De Fuca Ridge
GCATTGCTCGGTGACTTTGTTTCCATCCGTGACGTTGTCACCCTCGCTATCGAAGACATCCTCGTCAACGACGTTGATGTGGCCGAACGCATGGGCTCAGCCCAGACTGAGGCACAGTCCTTGCTGGACGACTACAACGAACTCAACGGCTGATACGCCGATGGGTATTGTTGCCAGCATTATTGTTGCAGCACTACTTGGTGCCCTCTCGTTCGGATACAAATCCGTCCGGGAGGGCGCCATGGGCGCTGCCCTTGGTCTACTCGGTGGCTCAGTAATACTCGGATCCTTGCGGCTCTGTACCTTCGCCGCTGATGCGGCTTCGACCGAGGCCATACTCGGAATCGGGCTAGCAGGCGCTTTTGCTTGGATGTTCGGCGCTGGCACTCGTGCCGTCTTGGGACAGCGTTCAGCCGATCTTGGCTCCGGCGAAAACCGATCGGGAACCTACAAGCTTGGCTGGTACTGGCCGTGGTTGCTTCTCTCACCCACCCTGCTCATCTTGATCCTGTTCCTCTACCTTCCGGCCTTCCAGACCTTCACCCTGTCGACCAAGCTGGCCAAGCTGACGTCACCAAGAACCGCTGACCGCTGTCTCAGCAACTTCTCGGACTTGATGGTCGAGAGCCCGACACGAATTGCCATGCTTCCCCTGGTGGCGATCGCCATGATCTGGGGGGTCGCTCTGTGGAGCAAGCGCTCTACGCCGGGAACTCGTTCTCACTCCGTTGCCAAGACCTTGCAGCCCATGGGTATCTTGGCTGTGGTCTTCGCCTTCTACTTCATGTTCGAAACCGAGTCCGGTACTGGCGGCTATCGACTCATCTATCTGAACACCATCATCATCTCGCTCTCAATCGTTGCTCTAGCAATGACGGTTGGACTAGCGATGGCTTACCTTGCCTTCGGGCGCATACGGGGAATCACCGTCTATCGGACCTTGTTGATCTGGCCATACGCCATCTCGCCCCCGGTTGCGGGCATCTTGTTCTTCATGATGTTTAACGCCACTGCCGGCATCTTCGCCTTCCTCGCCGACAAGGTTGGTATTGAGTTCCCGAATTACACTGCCTCCGCGGGAATGGCCCGAGGGGTCATTGTCCTAGCCTCGGTGTGGAAGCTGTTGGGCTACAACTTGTTGTTCTTCCTCGCTGGCCTGCAGACGGTTCCTCGAGCCCAAATTGAGGCAGCCACTCTCGATGGCGCCAACTCATGGCAACGGTTCCGCCTCATCGTGATGCCAGCCCTCGGCCCGATTGCCTTCTTCCTGCTGGTCACCAACCTGACTTACTCGTTCTTTGAGGTCTACGGAACCGTCGACCTGCTGACCAAGGGTGCTCCAGCCAGTTCGACCTCGGTTGCCATCTATGAGATTATCCGGGTTGGTGTGAACAACCAGAACATTGGAAAGGGCGCGGCCCAGTCGGTTCTGCTGTTCCTTGCCGTGATTGGCCTTACGGCCTGGCAATTCCGTCAATCAGAAGGGCGGGTCAGCTATGCGGGTTCGTGAACAAGACAACCTGACCATGAACGTTGGCAAGGTTGGCATCGTCCGCGGACGAGACTGGCCCCGCCATGTCTCCCTCTTGTTCGCCATTGCCGTTGTCGTCTTCCCCTTGGTCTATGCCGCCCTGATCTCGACCCAATCCAATACCCAGATCAACAACTTCCAGCTCACACCCGGTTCCTCGTTGGGTACTCACTTTGATCAGGTGTGGAATGGCGCCAATTTGGGTCGACTGATGTGGAACTCCGTCGTACAAGCAGTGCTCATCACCGTCATCAAGACCGTGCTATCCCTGCTGGCTGGCCTGGCCTTTGTCTACTTCTCCTTCCGGGGCAAATGGATTGTCTTCTTCTTGGTACTCATCACCCTGATGATGCCAACCGAAGTCATGATTCTGGCTATGTTCCGTCTCGTGTCTGATCTGGGCCTCAAGAACAGCATGGCGGGACTTGTGATTCCCTTCGCCGCTTCAGCCACCGGAGCATTCTTATTCCGACAACACTTCGCCAACCTGCCAAAGGACCTGTCCGAAGCCGCACAAATCGACGGGGCATCACCCCTTCAGTTCCTGTTCAAGATCCTCATTCCGTTGTCCTGGAACGTGATTGGAGCACTCGCCGTCATCCAGTTCGTCTTTGTTTGGAACATGTATCTCTGGCCAGTCCTGATCGTGTCTGACCCTGACAGTCAAGTTGTGCAACAGGGGCTGGAGCGGCTCAAGAGCACCGACACTGGCATCACCTACGGGCCGCTCATGCTGGCCGCACTCCTCGCATCGTTACCACCGGCGCTCGTCTTCATCGCGCTGCAGAAGCCCTTCATGTCCGGGTTCGCCGTTAGCGCAGACAAGTAGGTTCCCGCCTTGGCTGTGTCGGCTTGACAGCCGGTGCCAAACGAGGCCTCTATAGCGAGTCCCAGCCCCCAAAGCGACGTGAGCAACGCGCCAACCCACCGCGACCCTGCGGCTGATCCTTGAATGACTTTGCCTGCTTCCACGGATTACCCGAAATGGGGAGGCCATGTCCTGGCAACAGATAGTTCACGTCAAGGGAACGCAGTCGCTCTTCAGTATGGCGACACGCGGTTTCATCAACCCACTCGGGATTGAACCAGGCCGCACCATCGAGGGTGACGACGGCGTCACCAGATAGCAAGGTGCCCGAGTCTGCATGAAAGTAGCTCACCGCCTCATCAGCGTGTCCAGGTGATGCAATCACTTCCCATTCACTGGCACCAGGAACCCGGTCTCCGTCTTGCAAGAACCCGGTTGGCTCATAGGGGAACTGGAACTGTTCGGCCTGCCCACCAAATCCGATCTTCGTGCTACCGCCAATGAACTCCGCCAAGGCAGTGCCTGAGAAGGGCTGCTGGCCAAAGATCGGCAAGAAACGCAGGGCAGCATCGGTAGCAAAGGCTCGGGGCTTGGTGCCCTGCAGGTAGCTCTCGCACAGGCCCGGCAAGTGGGTGGCCGAGCCGAGCCGCCGACGCATCATTGGCAGGCCACCGACATGATCGCTATGTCCATGAGTCGCCATACTGTGCAGCTGTGTTGAGGTCCGACCCAGGCGGGTGATCAACTCAATTGACATGTCGGCGGTAGTAGGAAGGCCAGGGTCAATAATGACAGTCTGATTGTCGTCACCCTCCATCACATAGCAATTGAAAATCCATCTTGAGCATCGATGAATCGGAAGGTCAAAGACCCGCGAGGATTGCTTCTGGCTGCTTCGTGACATGGGCACGAACGTAGCTCAGAAGACGGCCCAATCCGTAGCCCAGTCCGCTTCTTGGTCGACAGGACAGACAATGGGCACCGATCCACTTCCGAGCCTGGTCCAAATCGGCTAGTTTCTGGACGTGTCCGGATACAGGTCCGGAAGCAACGAATTGGACTGGAACAGAGATGGCAACTGAGACCGCGGACATTCTCATCATCGGCGGCGGCCTCATCGGCCTCTCTACCGCCTACGAGCTGGCGCGCCGTCAGGCCGGAACAATTGTGGTGTTGGAGAAAGGCTCGGGTGTTGGGCAAGGCTCAACTGGCTCATCATCAGCCTGTCTGCGGCTTCGCTATAGCCACCTGGAGACAATGCGTATGGCTCTGTATGGCCAAAACCGCTACCGCCGCTGGTCCGACTACACCGGGCTAGAGTCAGCTCGCGCTTCGATGGAGCAGGTTGGTGTGCTCTGGATGCTGGGGGAAGACGCGGCAACCGTCACCGCTGAGCGCGATCGAATTCGCAGCATCGGCGCTCCGGCTCATTCGCTAACTCGCGACGAACTAACCGGACGTTTCCCCTCCCTTTCCACCTGCCCAATACCGGTAGATTTTGATGAAGGCAACGAACACGAATGTGGTGAGACAGAGACGTTCTTGTTCGAAGACGATGGTGGTTATTGCACTGATCCTGCTGGCGCAGCGCAAGACCTCCTGGAAGCGTGTCGCCGAGACGGAGTTGATGTTCGTCTCAAAAGCCGGGTGTCGGCCTTGCGTTCCCAAGGCGGCCGAGTCATCGGTGTTGACCTAACAAGTGGTGAGTCAATCGATGCTCCCCAGATCGTCAATGCTGCTGGGCCGTGGTGCAACGAACTCAATAGGATGGCTGGCATCGAGCACAAGTGGGACCTGATCCCAACCCGGATACAGGTCATGCTACGGGCAACCATCGATCCCTTGCCGGGCGGACTTCCGATGGTCGCCGATGCCGCAGGAGGCATCTACTTCCGGCCAGAAAGCATGGGCCAACAAATCCTGGTTGGTTCAATCCGGCCTGAAGCCGAGCAAGAGTCCATCTCGGACCCCGACGTCTACAAGGCCTCAATCGATGAGGAGTCAAAGGCCGGGTTGCTCCACGGATTGCATCACCGCATCCCCAGTCTGGATTATCGCGGCCAGGTAACCGGAATCGCCGGCATGTACACCATGACCGAACAAGACGTGCACCCCATTCTGGGTCCAACCCACCTCGACGGCTTCTATGTGTCCAATGGCTATAGCGGGCACGGTTTCAAACTCGGGCCCGCCGTCGGCAATCTCCTCGCCCAGATCTTGACCGACTCGGTCATTGAGGGTGACGTCGACATCTCCCACGACTTCTTGTCCATCGATCGAGATTCATTGACTGTCCGGGAGAAGAGCGTCCTGGCCTAGAAGCAGCTAAACCGGCCGCAACTGCTTGCAGGTACCCAGCCATCAGCGAGCAACGTCTAATCAGCATTGATTGCTCAGCCTCAGCCAAAGAGTGACGGCTGCATGGCGATCTCATCAGCGGCGAACTGGCCCAGTTCTAACTCCCAACCAAAGAGTTGCCCAATATCGGCCAGAAAGATGTCGGGATCAATCGTTCCGGTGGAGCTTCGGCGGGTCAGGAGGACCGATCGTCCGCAGGCATCGACCACCGCTAGATCGTGGCTGCCGAGTTCGAGGGGTACCGGATACAGCACCGGTGCATTCCACCCAGGCCGGGCATGGCCAGGAAAGATCCAGTCTTCGTCCGTTGCTGTCAGACGATCGTCGTTCAACCCTTCGATGAGCGAAACAGCTTTGGCTGCACGATCATCGATTTGCTTAGACAACGCCTCGGATGAGCATGGCCTCACCAGCCCCTTGAGCTTGCGACGAGCACTGACCGCCTGAGCGACACCAACAAACTCCGTCACGAGGTCTTCCATTTCTCGCACCACAAATCCATCACTGGCCCGACCAATGAAGCGGGCCATCCAAGCCCCCTGCTCGCGCAGCCGCTCAACGGCACGTTGCTCAGTCGTCGTTCCAACCTTGATTGAACCGTCACGAAAGCCAGCCAGGTAGAGCAGGTTCGGCTTGGCCAGGTGGAGAGCAAAGAACGCATCAATGTCTCGGCGATCCTTCTTATGTGCTTGGTGGATATTGGCGGCAAAGGCAACATCATGCACCGAACACCGAACGCATTTCTTTGCCCCCGGCTTTGGTTTCCTAGTGCAATCGATATAGACGGCTCCGTCGCCGCCGAACGCCCGGTGCCCAAGGCAGAGCCTCCTGCTGGAAGCATCAAGGCGATAGTTCAACTCAAGCCCGATCAGCGGAATGTGAGCGGACGTCATGGCTTGCTCATCACGAACACGAACCCGCGGCTCATGCTGTGACCAGCTGAGCTCGATGAGTACGCGACTGCTGACCAAGGGATCGATCGTAGTCATGCCCATCAGCAGAGATCACCGAAAGATTGAAGAAATACCTGGAGGTACAAAGACCACAATTCGTTGAATTGCCTTTGCTCTGGTCATTGCGGGCTGCAGGATTGATAACTTGCCACTGCGCTATGTCAAGCTCCACTGATTCGCCGAGATTCGACATTCCGACACCGATTCGCTCAGCCTTCGTCGTCGGCCTGATCTATTTCTTTCTTGTTGGCGTTTCCTCGCTTGAGGCCGGTATCAAGATCATGGGGGAAGACACCCAGGAACGCCTCTTCTCAGCGGTGAGCAATCCGATTGCCGGATTGTGTGTTGGCATTCTTGGCACCGTGCTCGTGCAATCCTCATCGGCCAGCACCTCTGTCATTATCGCCCTGGTTGCAACCAACAAGTTGGGGGTCGAAGCGGCGGTCCCCATGGTCATGGGTGCCAATATCGGCACCACGGTTACCAACACCCTGGTTTCGCTTGGACATGTGCGCCAGTCAGTCGAATTCAAGCGGGCCTTTGCCGCTGCCACTGTCCACGATTTCTTCAATCTCTTGGCGGTCGCCATCCTCCTTCCGGTCGAGATCTATACCCATCTGATCTCTAAGATTGCCCAAGCCATCAGCGATCTTCTGGTGGGCGGTGGTGGTGGAACCGATTGGGAGAGCCCAGTCAAGGCCTGGGTGAAAGGACCAGTAAAGCTCCTCAAATCCATGTGGGAGCAGGTCGGACTCTCTGACACTCTCCGCGGAACCTTGATGGTCCTGACCGGCTTGGCCATCATCCTCGTTGCCCTTGCCTTCATCACCAAGAATATGCGAACTCTGGTTGCCGATCGAGTGGAGCGCTCAGTCAACGCCGTGCTTGGCAAGGGTGGTGGAGCCATTGCCATGCTGCTGGGTCTGATCATTACCGTCGCTGTCCAGTCATCCAGCATCACCACTTCAATTCTGATTCCGCTTTCTGCTGCTGGAGTTCTGTCGCTTCGTAACGCCTACCCCGTTACCTTGGGTGCCAACGTTGGCACAACGATTACCGCTCTGCTGGCAGCGATGGCCGCATCCAATCCCGACTCGTTGACAGTCGGCTTGGCCCACACCACCTTCAATGTGGCAGGAATCTTTTTGCTCTACGTCATTCCTATTGCCCGAGATGTGCCAATCATGGCGGCGGAGAAACTGGCCGATCTTGCTGTTGAGCGAAAGATCTGGGCAGTGGCATACGTTGTTGTTTTGTTTATTGTGTTACCTCTCTTGGGTGTCACCTTCCTTCGATAGAGGAGAACTCGCATGGTCATGTCATTCTTTCGCAAGGGTCCAACCGGGCTCGAACACATCGAGACGCGTTCTATTGCCATGTTGGCCGACGCGCGCCACTCCTTTGATCTAGCCACCGTGGCCTTGCTAACTGGCGCATTGCCCGAGTCGGTTGCCGACGACATCCGGGCCACCGATCACCGCATCAATCAGGCCGAGCAGGACCTACGTACCGAGCTTGTTGTTCACGTGAGCGTTCACGGCACCCTGGAAATCGGAACGGTGATGGGCTTCATCTTGTTGCTCAAGAAGATCGAACGCATTGGCGATCAGGCTAAGAATATCCTCGATCTGGCCGAGGCCGGAATCTCACTTGCTGGCGAGGAACGATTGGCTGAGAGGGCCGTTGTTTCCGCCATGTTTGGCGAAGCAGCCGAAATGCTGGCTGACCCCGATCCGGATCGGGTGGCCGAGTTTGCCCAACGGTCCAAGGCTCTCACCCGCGAGCATCAAGACCGCATCGACTCCTACATGCATTCTGATCGACCCGGGTCCGAGGTTGTACCGAGGGCGATCTATGACCGCTACCTGAAGCGAATCGTTGCCAACCTTCTCGGTATTGTTGGAACAGCAACGGAGCCTCTCCCCCATATCGACTATCTGGACCACGGCCAAACCGATACCGACGACTAACTTCACCGGAGTTAGCGTCTTCTCAGTTGGCATCGGAACGTCTGTATTCGGTAGTCTCAGTGGGTCCCGGATTGGGACACCGCGTGAGACCATATTGGGTCTCCATCTTGTAGCCGGAGGATTCTTTGTGACTGCTATAACCGAATCGGTACGCCTTGAGCGCGACGGAGATGTCGCCCTCATCATCATCGACAACCCTCCGGTCAACGCCCTGAGCTACCACGTGCGCGAGGGCTTGCTCAATGGCGTGAACAGGGCAGTCCAGGACGGTGCGTCTGCCATCGTGGTTCTGTGCGAAGGACGAACCTTCATCGCTGGTGCGGACATCACCGAGTTCGGTAGTGCACCCAAGGATCCATCCTTGCAGGATGTGCAGACAGTGATGGAAGGCTGCCCCGTACCAATCGTGGCCGCCATTCACGGAACCGCACTTGGTGGGGGACTCGAGATTGCCCTGTGCGCCCACTATCGCGTCGCTCTTGCTTCGGCGAAACTTGGGCTGCCGGAAGTCAAGCTTGGACTTCTGCCAGGAGCGGGCGGGACACAACGACTTCCTCGAGTGGTTGGCGTCTCCAAGGCCTTGTCCATGATGACCTCTGGCATTCCCATTGGTGCGCCAGAAGCGGCTGAGCACGGCCTGGTCGACCAGATTGTCAGCGATCTCCGTACTGACGCTGTCACCTTTGCCAACAAGGCCGTGGCCGAGGCGTGGCCCCTCAGTGCTATTCGTGACCGGGACGAGAAGCTGGCCGAGGGCACTCCCGAACTGTTTGAGAAGTTCCGTGCGGGTATCGCCCGAAAGACCCGGGGATTCCTGGCTCCTGAATACAACGTGCGCTGTGTCGAAGCCGCTGTCAATCTCGACTTTGAAGCTGGTTTGGTTCGGGAACGTGAACTGTTCATGGAACTGATGACCGGCCCGCAATCATCGGCCCAGCAGTACTACTTCTTTGCCGAACGGGCTGCCAACAAGGTGGCCGATGTTCCCCGCGATACACCGAAACTGGACATCAACTCGGTTGGCATCTTGGGTGCAGGAACGATGGGTGGCGGTATCGCCATGAACTTCCTCAATGCGGGAATCCCGGTCACCATCGTCGAACGAGAGCAGGACGCGCTCGATCGTGGCCTGGCTGTCATACGCAAGAACTACGAACGTTCAGCCAAGCGAGGCAGTATCTCAGCCGAAGATCTCGAAACCAGGATGGGGCTGCTCACCCCATCCCTAGACAAGGGCGACTTTGCCACCGTCGATATGGTGGTTGAGGCTGTCTTCGAAGACATGGATCTGAAGAAGACCCTCTTCGCCGAATTTGATGCCATCTGTAAGCCTGGCTGCATATTGGCATCCAATACTTCCGCGTTGGACATCAATGTTATTGCCGAGGTGACTAGCCGTCCTGAGAGTGTGATCGGCACCCACTTCTTCTCCCCCGCCAACGTGATGAAGTTGCTAGAAGTCGTCCGTGGAGACAAGACCTCAGACACCGTCATCGCCACCACCATGGCTCTGGCCAAGAAGATCAACAAGGTTGCTGTCCTCGTTGGTGTTTGCCACGGATTCGTCGGCAACCGGATGCTGTTCGTTCGCAGGCTCGAAGCCGATCAGATGGTTCTAGAAGGAGCGACTCCGGCCCAGGTCGATCGTGTCCTGTACGACTTCGGGTTCCCCATGGGACCATTCGCCATGAGTGACCTTGCTGGTCTGGACATCGGTTGGAAAGCCGAGACCTCAACCAGCTCATCCATCCGTGAACTGATGTGTGAGAGTGGCCGTCGAGGCCAGAAGAATGGTCGGGGCTACTACACCTATGACGCTGAGACCCGTGCATCGACTCCCGACGTCGAAGTCGAGTCCATCATCAAAGACTTCGCCGTTGGCCAAGGTATCCAGCAGCGAGACGTGAGTGATCAGGAAGTCCTCGAGCGGCTTCTCTACTCGATGGTGAACGAAGGCGCCCGCATCATCGATGAGGGTATTGCTGCCCGCGGTAGTGACGTTGATGTTGTGTGGGTCAATGGCTATGGCTGGCCCGTCTACACCGGTGGTCCAATGTTCTGGGCCGACTCCATTGGCCTGCCCGAAGTGGTTACCCAGATCAGGCACTACCAGGAGGCCATCGGAGCCGACCACTGGGCCCTCTCGCCCCTCCTCGAGCGTCTCGCCACCGAAGGCGGCCGCCTCTCCGCCTAAACCACTCGTCCTTCCTTCTGGCACCGCTCGCGCGTGTCATACCGTGCCGAATCGGTGCAGGGTGGGGGAAGAGGGGTTAGTCCGCAGTGTTTCCGGCTAGTGGTGAAGGATCTTGTCGAAGAAGTCCTTGGTTCGGTCGTGGACCGCATGATTGAATATCTGGTCGGGAGTGCCTTCTTCAACCACTGACCCCTCATCGACAAACACCACCCGGTCAGCGGCGGAGCGGGCAAAGCCCATCTCGTGGGTGACACAAATCATGGTCATTCCGCCCGCAGCCAGTTCCAGCATCACATCAAGCACCTCCTTGATCATCTCAGGATCCAGAGCAGAGGTCGGCTCATCAAACAGCATCACCTTGGGTTCCATGGCCAGCGACCGAGCGATGGCTACTCGCTGTTGCTGACCACCAGACAATTGGCGAGGGTAAGAGTTGGCCTTCTCGGGAATGCCGACCCGGGTGAGCTGACGCATCCCCATCTCGACGGCTTCCTCGTTGGACTTACCGCGGACCTTACGTTGGGCCAAGGTGATGTTTTCCATCACCGTGAGGTGAGGGAAAAGGTTGAACTGCTGAAAGACCATGCCAACATCAGCTCGGATCAGGTCAAGGTCGGTGGCCTTGTCCACCAGGTTCACCCCATCGATGAAGACATCACCGCTGCTGGGAACATCCAAGAGGTTCATGCAGCGGAGGATGGTCGACTTGCCAGACCCGCTGGGGCCGATAATGACAACTACTTCGCCCTTCTCAACCTTGATGCTGACATCGACTACGGCCTTGATGATCTTCAGAAAAGTTTTATGGAGGTTTCGAACCTCGACCATGGTGCTCATCGTTCACCCTTCCGATCCTTGGTCATGTACTTTTCGAATTGTCCCAGCAGGATCGACAGTCCAATAACCAGGCACAGATAAATGAAGGTCAGGGTGAAGTAGGTTTCAGGAAACTTGAAGCTGGAGGCAGAGTACTGCCGGGCCCGTCTGGTCAGCTCCAACACTCCAAGGACAGAGAATAGGGACGTGTCCTTCAAGATGGCGATGAAGTCATTGCCAAGTGGCGGAATAATGGCCCGCATGGCCTGCGGAATGACCACGGTGGACATGGTCTGACGGTGGCTCAGCCCCAGGGAGCGTCCTGCTTCTCGCTGGCCAGGCGCTACCGACTGGATGCCGCCTCGGAAGATCTCTGCCATATAGGCGCCATAGATCAAGCTCAAGGCGACCACAACCCGCCACTTAGTTGATACCGAAGAATTGTCAATGTGGAGGAAGTCAATCGCCTTGGGGACCAGGACAAGAGCGACGGTAAAGATGAGTGGCAAGATCGGGATGCCTCGGATCAATTCGACATAGGCCCGGGACAGATTGTGAGCGACCACGTTCTGAGAGATCTGCCCGATTCCAGCGAGGAGGCCAAGGATGAAGGCGATACCGAAGGAAATGAAGGTGGTCTGGAGCGTGAGCCATACGCCTGGGTAGATCCGACTCCATGCCAGGTCATAGTCGGGATCAAAGAATATCTTGGCCGCCATAACAAGCATGACAAGGGCGATGATTGAACCCCACCAGGGGAACTCCTGCCACCACGTCTTGTCTTCGGAACGTCGAGCGAAGGATGGTAGACCTTCGCTGATCTGGCTGGATATGTCGCTCAACTGGTCATCTCCACGTAGCCCACAGGTTCCTCCATCTTGCCTCGCCTCCAAGGACGGCCCCATAGTCATAGCCCAAAACGAGGAACGGGGCCCCAGGCAAAGCCCGAAACCCCGTTCAGCATTCATTCGATTCTGGCTACTTAGCCAATGTCGTCATAGGTGATGGTGAAGGCATCGGTGAAGAATTCCTTGCCGAGGCGCTCCATGGTTCCGTCTTCCTTCATGGCGGCGATGGCCAGGTTGAATGGCTCAACCAGATCAGAACCCTTGGGGAAGATGAAGCCGAGCTGGTCAGACGACAGGGAGTCACCAACCAGCTGAATCTTGTCGGCATTCTCGCCGACATAACCCTGACCAGCGGTCTCATCGATAAAGGCAGCACAAATGTCGCCGACAATCACAGACTGGACAACAAAGCCGAACTCGTCCATTGCCTGCACCCGATCTTCGCCAACGGTGGCTACCGCAGTGTCGAAGTTGGTAGTACCAGTTTGGGTTCCAACCTTGCAGTCAGAAGCGACGAGAGCGTCCACAGAGTCAATGTCAGAACCAACGGCGACCATGATCCGCTGGTCGATATTGATGTAGCCGTCGGAGTAGTCAACAATCTGTGCTCGCTCTTCGGTGATGGTGATGCCATCAGCGGCGAGGTCGAACTGTCCATCGGAAATGGCCTGGATCATTGGATCCCAGTCGAAGGTCTCATACTTGACCGTGCAGTTGAGACGGTGGCAAATGTCATCCAAGGCTGCGTAGTCCCAGCCACCAGGATCGCCGGTCTCCGCATCGATGTAGTTGAATGGCAGATAGGCATTCTCGACCGCAACCGTGATCTCACGGCCCTCAAGGTCAAAGACAAAGTCGCCATTGTCCATGGCGTCATCGCCGTCATCCATCGCATCATCAACGGCGTCCCCAGCATCATCAACCGCATCTTCTGCGGCATCGGCGACGTCTCCGGCAGCATCAGTAACGGCGTCATCAGCTCCGCAAGCGGCGGCGACAAGGGCAAATGCAAACAACATCGCCAACAGGCGTGTGAGTTTCTTCATTGGGAGTTCCTCTCCTCAGGACTCTTGATCACCCGCTAGGGCAACCGTGCCATGTGGCACAGCCAGCAACTATACCGACTCACCGGCCGGGTGTCTCCGCATTGCCATCTGAAGCCATCTGAAGCCATCTGAAGCCGACTGAAGCCGACTGAGGACCTCACGGCCACCTGTCATTTAGCCAAGCCGTTCGGTTAGCCGTTCAGTCAGCCGTTCGGTCTTCGGCAGTGGACCGGGTGCGATATCCAACCGTTCCAGAATCGACTTTTGCGACTCAATAGCCAGACTTTCTTGCAAGCAGTCCAGAAACTGCTTGCAATAGTACGGACATTCGGATACCCTGGGGGGTATGTGTAGACAAACAACTTGTAAAACCTGTCGTAAGCCAAGCTGGGCCGGATGCGGAGCCCACGTCGAGCAAGTACTTGGCCATGTTGCCGTCGATGATCGTTGCAGCTGCGAAAGTGAAGCTGGCCCAAAGTGGCTCAGGAAGGTCCTGGGCGGCTGACCCTGACCAGGCAAGGATTGCACAGCGGTCCTTCATGAATACTTCACCATCACTTCTTTAGAGTTACAGACTCGCTGAGGGACTCCGCAGCAATCGCCCAGCTGGTCGGGTCCCTCAGCTTCATCTGGTCCCAATGCTGTGACCTATGGTCCACTCTCGGTCAAACTCTCTCGATAGCCTGTCGCGGTTGACCACGCGACAAGAACGAGATGCATTTCATGACTGAGCAGTCCTCGAAGATCATTTACACCCTCACCGACGAGGCGCCGGCACTAGCCACCCATTCCCTCCTGCCAATCGTGCAAGCATTTACGCATGCGGCAGACATCACGGTTGAGACCCGAGACATCTCTCTCGCTGGTCGGGTTATCGCTGTCTTTCCGGACTATTTGGAGGAGGCTCAGCGGATCGACGACGCCCTCGCCGAGCTTGGTGCACTCACCCAGTCTCCAGATGCCAACATCATCAAGCTGCCAAACATCAGCGCATCAGTTCCCCAACTCAAGGCCACCATTGCCGAGCTGCAAGAGGCTGGCTACGCCCTACCCGACTATCCCGATTCGCCGTCCTCTGACGAAGAGCGAGCAGTTCGGACTCAATACGACAAGATCAAGGGGAGCGCGGTCAATCCTGTCCTGCGGGAGGGAAACTCAGACCGCAGGGCTCCCAAGGCCGTCAAAGACTACGCCAAGTCCAATCCACACTCGATGGGCGCGTGGTCACCAGACTCCAAGACTCATGTCGCCACCATGGACGAGGGTGACTTCCAATCCAACGAGAAGTCCGTCACCGTCAGCGGCACTGGTTCCGTCCGAATTGAGTTGGTTAAAGCCGACAAATCGATCGACATTCTCAAGAACAACATCGCGGTGTTGGATGGTGAGATTATCGATGCAACCGTCATGAGTGGACGGCTTCTGGACGACTTCCTGACAACACAAATAGCCGATGCCAAGGCGCAAGGTGTGCTGTTCTCCCTCCACCTCAAAGCCACCATGATGAAGGTGTCTGACCCCATCATCTTCGGCCATGCCGTTCGGGCCTTCTTCGCCAATGTGTTCGCCAAGCATGGTGAGTCGCTGGCAAGCGTCAACGTCAACGTCAACAATGGCCTTGGCAACCTGCTCGAGAACATCCAGTCTTTACCAGCGGCGGTGCAAGCCGAGATACTGGCCGACATTGATCAGTCCTACGCTGATGGTCCAGATCTGGCCATGGTCAACTCCGATAAGGGCATCACCAACCTGCATGTGCCAAGCGACGTGATTGTTGACGCTTCGATGCCTGCCATGATCCGCACCTCAGGCCAGATGTGGAACAAAGCCGGTGAGCTGCAAGACACCAAGGCCACGATTCCTGACAGTAGCTACGCTCCGCTTTACCAAGAGACCCTCGACTTCTGTCGCCAAAACGGGGCCTTTGACCCGACAACCATGGGCAGTGTTGCCAATGTTGGGCTCATGGCTCAGAAGGCCGAAGAATACGGCTCTCACGACAAAACCTTTGAGCTAGCGAGCAGTGGGTCGGTCCGTGTTGTCGATCAAGACGGCAACACACTGCTCGAACACGAGGTCGAAGCCGGAGACATCTGGCGCATGTGTCAGGCCAAGGACGAACCAATCCAGGACTGGGTCAAGCTGGCAGTCAGCCGTGCCCGCGCCACTGGCGTCCCCACCATCTTCTGGCTCGACTCGGACCGGGCTCACGACGCACAAGTCATCAAGAAGGTCCAGGCCTATCTTCCTGACCACAACACTGAAGGTCTACAGATCGAGATCATGGGTCAGGTCGAGGCGACCCGTTTCTCCCTGCAACGGGCCAAGGATGGGCTTGACACCGTTTCGGTCACCGGCAATGTGTTGCGTGACTACCTCACCGACCTCTTCCCCATTCTGGAGCTTGGCACCAGCGCCAAAATGCTCTCGGTGGTTCCCCTCATGAAGGGCGGCGGACTGTTTGAGACTGGCGCCGGTGGTTCTGCTCCCAAGCACGTACAACAATTCGAGCAAGAGAACCACCTCCGGTGGGACTCCCTTGGTGAGTTTCTTGCCCTGACCGTCTCGCTTGAGCACCTGGCTGAAACGGCCAACAACCCAACCGCTCAAATCCTCTCTGATACCTTGGATTCAGCCATCGGTCAGGTTTTGACCAACGGCAAGTCCCCATCACGCAAGGTGAACGAGTTGGACAATCGAGGTAGCCACTTTTATCTAGCGATGTACTGGGCCCAGGCCATGGCTAACCAGACCAACGATGCTTCACTCGCCGCACGGTTCGCTCCCCTGGCCGCCGAGCTCCACAGCAACGAAACAACAATCGTGGCCGAGCTGAATGAAGTCCAAGGTCAAGCCATGGACATCGGCGGTTACTACTACCCCAGCCTGGAATTGGCCGCCGCAGCTATGCGTCCAAGTGCGACCCTCAATGCTGCCCTAGCGACCTTCAGCAGCTAGCCGGTCAGTCCGTACAGCCATCGTCTCTTTGGGGGTACTGGTCCAGCCTGAGACGTGGTCACGGCGCCTGACGCTCATGGCCGGCAACTCAAAAACGTCAGAAGGTCCTTGGGTATCACCCAAGGACCTTCCGCTCAACTGATAACACCCATTCGTTGCCAACAGGCTTAGCGCCCGGCAACCGCGTGCTTGAAGGCTTAGCGTCCCTTACGAGAGGTCAAAAGCCATGCCTTCATTGGGGCGGCCGTCGACAGCTTGACCGAACGGCTCTTCTTGATCTTGATGGTCTCCCCCGTCTGAGGATTACGTCCATTGCGAGCAGCGCGCTCACCCATGGAGAATGTTCCGAAACCTGGCCAAGCGATCTTCTCACCGGCCTTCACCTGCTCGGCAGTGAAATCGAAGAACGCACCGAGGACGGCTTCTGTCGTCTTCTTGTCGGCACCCGCTCGATCGGCTACGCCCTGGACCATTTCCGCTTTCGTGGTCATTGCTTCTACTCCTTAACGTTTCTCTATCTGAGAACATGCAAATGCAGCAGATATCTGACCTTGAGTGGTGGACCATCGCAGAAAACTCTCGCCTCAGCCTCAGGGAGAATCTGTGCACCAACGCGCTGACGGTGCCAGAAGAGCAATTTTGGGACGGGGTTAACCGTGGGTCGAGATACCGCCATCGAGAGGGATCACGGCCCCGGTAATGAACGCACCAGCACGACTGGCCAAGAAAATCACTGCACCGGCAGCATCCTCGGGTGTCCCGATCCGGCCACGAGGAACCATGGCATTGACCATCTCCCGCTTCTCTTCTGAGTCCAGCATGTAGGCCATCATCTGCGACTCGAATGGGCCAGGAGCAATGGAATTGACGGTGATGTTGTCCTTGACCACAAAGTGAGCAAGGTGGCGAGCCAGCATCTGGATACCAGCCTTGGAGGCTGAGTAGGAAAAGTTATCGCCAAAGGGAACCCGAATGCCATCGATGGATCCAGTCATGATGACTCGTGCTGGATCCTCCTCTGTTGCTCCAGCACGCAGCTTGTCCAGAAGAGCCTGGGTCAACATGAATGGCGCTTTCACATTGATGTTCATGACCTTGTCGAAACCAATCTCGGGAAACTCCCCAAGGGGCGCGCCCCATGCGGCTCCAGCATTGTTGACGAGGATGTCCAGCTTTTCTTCTCGCCCACCGAATTGGCTAACGAAGCTCGAGAGTCCATCTGCGGTCGACAGGTCTGCGGGGATAGAGATGCACTCCCCAAATTCACTCAGGCGTTTCGCTGTCTCATCACAAACATCGGCCTTACGGGAGGTGATGTAGGTCTTGACGCCATTGGCGACGAGGCCGGTTGCGATCATCTCGCCGATACCCCGAGAGCCTCCAGTAACAACGGCAACCTTGCCCGAAACATCAAACAGTTCAGAGATTTTCATGCTCGCCTTTCTAGTACATCCCTGCTGACCGAACCCAGTCGGCAGCCTCTTGTCTTTCATAGCTAGCCACCGAGAGCCCGTCACGACCGGTGAGGCTCACCTCTTCCAATGCTCAACAAGCAGACGAGCAGCCGCTGCGGGATCCTGACACATCCACCAATGTCCAACCCCATCCAACTGTGCGGAGCTTGCCCCCATTCGATCTGCGGTGTGGAGTGCCATCTCGATGGTGCCGGGGTAGGTATCTTCTTCGGCAATAAGGATGAGCCCCGGCGACAACGGGGTGTCGGTCACCTGCCTGGCTAACCGGTCTCCAAGGTCAGACAGCATCGGCTGCACCGCAGCCCGATACAGCGACAAGATGCAATCAACCATCGTCTGGTCAACCGCACCAGCCACCTTGAGGGCAACCTCCGGGGTCATCCCCAAATCGACATAGCTGTCGGCCAGGACCTCACTAGGCAGACTCAGGACGAAGTCGAATGCTTCTTCCCCGGCTCCTTTGGTTTGCCAGGTTCGGGCCGCTTCGTGCCACTCATAGTCGGGGTGAGCGAGACCTCCGCAGTCAATGGCCCAGCTGTCGACCAGGTCTGGACGCGTTGCCAACAGACCAAAGACATGGCCCATCCCCCAGTCGTGGCCAACCAGGTCAATCCGGGCTGCCCCGTTGAAGCGGAGGCGTTCCAACTCACCCGTGAGCCATGCGACATAGCTCAGGGGTGTGGCCTCCCAGCCACTGGGGACCCCGACACCGAACCCCGGTGGCTCCAAGAGTGTGACGTCATCAACGCCGGAGCTAGACAGCTCGGCAACCAGTGGATCCCAGATCGACTTGGTTTCGGGCACACCATGCACAAATACCTTCATCGTGTCGACCTAGGCCGCCTGCTCATAGATTGGCACAATGATTGCGCGTGCCAGCGTGTTGCCAAACATGTTGAAGCCACAAATCGCAGGCGTGACCTCCGGAGTGATCGGCAGCGACTCGACACCGAGTGCATGAACGGCGAACACGTAACGGTGAGGACCATGCCCGACCGGGGGCGCCGATCCGAGGTAACCGGGTAGCCCGGCATCGTTGTTGAGCTGTTTGGCTCCGTCTGGCAGATTCACGCCATCTTGGGAACCAGCATTGCTCGACAACTCAGTGGTAGTAACGGGGATGTCATAGACCGTCCAGTGCCAGAACCCGCTCCCCGTCGGAGCATCTGGATCAAAGCAAGTAACGGCAAAACTCTTGGTTTCTGGCGGGAACCCAGACCAGGTGAGGCTTGGAGATATGTCTTGACCACCGGCCCCAAAGATGCCGCTGACCTGGGCCATCCTCAGCATCTGACCATCCTCCAGGTCAGTGCTTGTCACCGAGAACGAGGCAACGAACGGCAAGGATGCGTACGGAAGTTGAGCAGTTTCAGACATGTAAATCCCTTCGACACAAAACTCAAGTGAACTCAATCTAGAAGGAATTGGGCTACTGGTTCAAACGAGGGGCCATCAATGCAACAATTCTCGCCATGTCGAGAGTGGCTTCCAGGTGGTCAGCCAACCGATCAAGCTCGGCATTGCGAACCGATGAGGCTGAGCGAGACGAGGGAGTGAACCTCGCGCCTGATCGTTCGGCCGCTTCGGACAGAAATCCTCGGCGAAAGCCGTCATTGTCGAACAACCCATGGAGCGTTGTCCCCACTACCGTTGATTCTCGCTTTGCCGCTTCGCTGCCACCGGGCACTCCGCCAGAAACTGATCGCGCGCCTTCTGGTTGGCCATTGACCGTGAGCCAAATGTCTGCTCCATCATCGAGGGAGACCCGGCCGTGGTGTATCTGATAGCCCTCTACCACCTGTCCCAGCGCAATGCCTTTGGCTCGAGCCAGGACCTTTTGGGGTTCGAAGCGAGTTGTAACAGGAAGCAGACCGAGACCCGCAATGGCTGAATCTTGCGCTGCTGGGGTCAGAGACTCCACCTCGTCCACCACTGTTCGGCCCAGCATCTGATAGCCGCCACAGATACCAACGATTGTGACTTCTCCGACCTTGACCAGAGCAGCCAATGCTCGATCCAGCCCACGTGCTCGAAGCCATCCAAGGTCGCTGAGGGTCGCCTTCGAACCGGGCAGTATCACCAGGTCAGGTCGGCCGAGTTCGCTCACTGACCCGATGAATCGGACCGATACATCATCTTCTAGTCCCAAGGGGTCTAGGTCGGTGAAGTTGGAGATGTGGGGGAAGCGGATGACGGCAATGTCTAAGCCAGCGTCACTCTTAATCAAGCCCGCGGTGTAGTCAGTTCGGTCTAGAATGAGCGAGTCTTCGGCATCGAGGCGTAGTCCCTCAAGCATGGGAACTACACCGAGTGTTGGCACCCCGCAAGCCGTTTCCAGTTGATCCGTACCATCCAGTAGGAGGGCAGGGTCACCACGGAACTGATTGATGATAAAGCCGCCGATCAGCTCAGCCAGGTTGAGTGGTAGAAGGGCAACCGTTCCGTACAGCGAGGCGAAGACGCCACCCCGGTCAATGTCACCGACAACAACGGCATTGATCCCCGCCCGTTCAGCCAAGCTCAGGTTCACGATGTCATTGGGCAACAGGTTGATCTCGGTTGGGCTGCCTGCTCCCTCCAGGAGCACCACGTCAAAGCGGGACCGTAAGTCATTGAGCGATTCAAGAACAAGATCAAACAGCTTTGGTTTGGCCTCGTGATACTCAGAAGCTGTCATGACGGCTGCTGGCTTACCCATCAACACAACCTGGCTGGCACGCTCACTCGTCGGCTTTAACAGGATCGGGTTCATGGCAACTTCAGGCTCGATCATTGCCGCTTGAGCCTGGAGGTACTGGGCCCGCCCGATCTCGTGACCAGTGTTGGTCACCGCCGAGTTGAGTGCCATATTCTGGGCCTTAAACGGGGCGACGCTGACCCCGTTTCGAGCCAGAAGTCGACACAATCCGGCCACGATCGTGGTCTTGCCTGCATCAGAGGTCGTACCGCAAACCATCAGGCCACCTCGAAGGCCTACCGCCTCGCTCACCCAACCCGGTGGTTCAGGGTCAGCCATCATTTGAGCCGATGCTCGCGCTCTCAAACGTTGCCATCTCGACCATGATTCTGGCAGCGGTTCGTACCACTGGATAGGCCAAGCCCGCACCACTACCCTCACCAAGACGCAGGTCCATTTCTAGAATCGGCTCCAGCCCAAGGTGAGCAAGGGCAGCAGTGGCTGCTGGTTCCACAGAGCGATGTCCGGCAATCAGGTAGTTGACGACGGCTGGCTGGATCTGCTGGGCTATCACGGCGCCAGCGACCGAGATGACTCCGTCCAGAATGACGGGTACTCGCAACGAAGCTCCACCCAAGCAAAGACCGGCGATGGCACCAATTTCCAGGCCACCTATCTCACTCAACAAACCAAACCCGTCGCCTGACTGGTAGCTGGTCTCGCTCAGGCGGGCGAGGGCGTCCTGGATAACCTTGGTCTTCAGGTTCAGGGTTGCGTCATCGATCCCGGTTCCACGTCCGGTGATCTGGCGAGGGTCCTGACCCGTCACTGCGGCAATGATCGCAGCTGATGGGGTCGTGTTGCCGATCCCCATGTCGCCGGTCATCAGACACCGGGTTCCGCCCGACACCAGCTCGTTGGCCGTTTCAATTCCGAGCATGATTGCCTCGGCTGCCTCGGTGCGGGACATGGCTGGTTCGAGACGAAGGTTGGCGGTTCCCCTTCGAATGGGACTGTTTCGCAAGAGGTGGTGATCAGGCAACGGATTGGCCACGCCTGCGTTGATGACAACAAGCTCGGTGTCATTGGCCCTTCCAATCACATTGATGGCCGCTCCTCCAGCACAGAAATTCAAGACCATCTGTGCTGTGACCTCTTGCGGCCAGGGGCTCACACCTTCTGCATGCACACCGTGGTCTCCGGCGAAGACCGCGATAGCGCCGGGCTCGGCCAGGGGCGGCACCGAGGTTCCGGCGATGGACGCCAGCTGCACACCGAGCGCCTCAAGCTGGCCAAGAGATCCCGGCGGCTTGGTGAGAGTAAGCTGGTGGGCTCGTGCTCCGTCGCCGTCTTCAGTGCGAAGCTCGACAATTGACTCGGCGACTCCAATAACCTGATCTTCTGCGTTGTGAGGTCCGCCCGGCACAGATTCGCCTGGCACAGATTTCGATGACGCTGATTCGGATGACGCTGATTCGGACATCCGCTGATCGTACAGCTCAAACTGAGCAGCAAGTGCGGTGAATATCATCACGGGCAAGACCGCTAATTGGGATAGTTGGACATCGTTCTGGAACGTCTGACATCCCGGTTGAAAAGCTCCTTGCCTAGCGACCAGACAGGGCCAGGCCAGCAACGACAACACCACTACCCAACAAACCAAGCGTGCTTGGCTGCTCACCTAACAGCAGCCATGCAGCCAATAATCCAACCGGTGGAACAAGGAGCGAAAACGGTGCAACTGTTGATGCCGGATAGCGACTGAGAAGAGACGTCCAGGTTCCGAATCCGACATAGGTGGCCAGACCAGCCAGGTACAAAATCGCTCCGATACCCAAGAGGTTTAGCGAACCAAGGGCATCACCGATCCTGGCTGGCCCTTCAAGGAGAAGAGACAGGATGAACAAGGGAACCGGGGGGATGAGGCTGGCCCAAATAATGATCGCCAGGCCAGATGGCCTCGAGTCTGACTCTCTCACTCCAGATGCCTGAGCGCCAGGTCTCGCTAGCTCGAAAGGTTCAACAGCTGACACACTGGTCACAGCCTGCGCTTGTCGTCGAATCACGATGTTTCCTATGGCCCAGGACAAGGCCGAAACCAGAGTCAGCGAGAAGCCAACGAAGGCAACCCGCTGTTTGGCGTCGATGGCAAGTACTACCAGCCCAACCACGGCTACCGTCATGCCAGCCACTCGGCCCCGGCTCGGCCCTTCGCCGAGGACGACTAGGGCAAGGACCATGGTGAAGGCGGCTTGGATCTGGAGCACCACGGCGGCAAGGCCAGCGGGCATGCCCCGGTCCATGGCCAAGAACAAGAAGCCGAATTGACCTGCACCCAGGAAGAGACCAATGGCAACCAACCAGCCCCAAGCCATTTCTGGTCGCGGAACCAGCCGGGTTCCAACAACGGCGACAACGAGGAACCTGAGTGAGACCAAGAGGAGAGGCGGGTACGCATCGAGCCCGACGCGGATCACCACAAAATTGACGCCCCAGATCAGCGCGACCATCAATGCCAGCCTCAGATCACGCTGACTGAGTCGCACCCTCTCAGCCCCGGTTCCTATCCTAGATGTTCCGTTGTCGCTACTCACAAGTTGTCTAGGTTGAATGATTCCGGGGCAAAGCGCCAGTTCCGATTCTCGTTCCTCGCCGTAAGCTCTGCTTATGGACTTGGATAGTTCTCAACTTCGATGCTTCCTGGAGGTCGCCGAACAAGGCACCGTGGTCGCCGCAGCCAATTCCCTCGGCTATTCACCTCCAGCCGTTTCGCAGAAATTGGCGAAACTTGAGCACAGCCTGGACACTGTCCTGTTCGACCGGGTTGGCGGAAGACTGCGCCTCAACGATTCGGGCCGAACACTTCGACCACGGGCCTTTGAGGTCCTGGATGCAGGCGAACGGGCAAGGACTGCCCTGGCAGAACGGACAACCCGAATCAGCCCCATTGTTATCGCCGGCTTCCCCTCATCATTGGCCTACATCGTCACACCAGCGGTCGGTCGACGGATTGGTCAACCGGGAGGCGGCAGTATCCGAGTCCGAGAATCCGAAGACCATGAGGCCCAACGGGACTTGTCACTTGGACACGTTGACATCGCCATCGTCCAGGAATACAACCACCTCAGCTATGCCCGCAATGACCGATTCCGTTACCACCGGATTGCTTCGGACCGCGTCAAGCTCATCACACCCCGCTCATGGGACCTCTTCCCGACCAGTTTGGCCCAGCTTGCCGACCTGCCATGGATCACCAGCACCTCCGGCAGCCCTTGTCGACCGGCAACCATGCGAGCCTGCGCCGATGCCGGGTTCGAACCAGTCATTAGCGCGGAGGTGGCCGAGCACTCAACCACCCGAGAACTGGTCGCGGCGGGTGCAGGCGTCGCCTTGGTCCCCGAGCTCGCCCTTGTTGTTCCTCATCCCAACATCCGCGTGTCTCCAAATGAAACCGGAATCGTCCGGGAGATCTATGCCGTGACCAGGGAAGCGTCCGGTTCGGCAACTGACCTAGCCGACCTCATCGCCGCAATCTCTTCCAAGGACTCCGGAGTCAACAAGTCCTCAGTCGACTGATCCTGCCTCGTGCTGGTCTTGTAGGCTCTGGTCATGACATCTGGCCAAACCTTGACCGGTAGCGAAACCCCCGAGACCGTAGATCTCCTGGTCACAGGAGCTGCTCTGATCGCCACCATGGACAGAGATCGGGGCGAGATCGCTGGCGGCTGGATTGCCGTCTCCGACGGGCTGATTCACAGCATTGGAGCACCTGGACAGGTTCCGCCAACCGCCATCAAGACATTGCATGCCAACGACTGTCTGATCACTCCCGGGCTCATCAACACCCATCATCACCTGTATCAGAATCTGACTAGGGCCTATGCCCCAATGACATCAGCCCCCCTTTTCGGCTGGCTACAGACCCTGTACCCCTTGTGGCAGGTCTTGGACGAAGAGGCCGCTCACGTTTCGGCCTGGGTCGGCCTGGCCGAGCTGGCTCTCAGCGGATGCACGACATCCTCGGACCATCTCTACCTCCATCCAAAGGGCGGCGGTGACCTGATCACGGCCGAGATCAATGCCGCCGCTGACCTCGGAATGCGTTTCCACCCGACCCATGGCTCGATGAGTTTGTCCCAGAAAGATGGCGGGCTACCTCCCGACGAGGTGGTCATGGACGAGGATTCCATCCTGGCTGAGTCGGAACGACTCGTTGCCCTACACCACGACCCAACCCATGGGGCAATGACCAGGATTGCCCTCGCACCCTGCTCCCCGTTCTCCGTCACCCCCGAACTGATGGTCCGAACCGCTGACTTGGCCGAACGGCTGGACGTTCGCCTACACACCCATCTGGCCGAGAACGATGAAGACGACGAGTTTTCCATGGCCACCTTTGGCCGACGCTGCATTGATCAGTTCGACCATGTTGGATGGATGAGTGACCGGAGTTGGGTAGCCCACTGTGTGCGCCCCAACCCCGAGGAGATCGTCCAACTTGGCAGGGCCGGTGTTGGCGTGGCCCACTGCCCAAGCTCCAATCTCATCTTGTCCAGCGGGATCGCCCCCATTGTTGATCTACGCGCCGCAGGCTCTCCAGTCGGAATCGGCTGCGACGGCTCATCTTCGGCCGACTCCGCATCCCTGTGGCAAGAGGCCCGCCTGGCCATGTTGCTGGCCAAGCTCAGCAACGGTGCGGATGGCTTTTCGGCTCGGGACGCCCTGCACGTCGCCACCAACGGTGGAGCCGCTTGTCTCGGCCGCCAGGGTGAGATCGGCGTGCTCCGAGTCGGCGCTGTTGCCGACCTTGCCTGTTGGAAGCTGGAAGGTCCTGCCTTCGCCGGGGTTCTGGATGATCTGGTCGAAGGCTGGCTCAGGTGCGGGCCAATTGGAGCCCATCACACTATCGTTGCCGGACAGTCTGTCGTTGAAAATGGGGCCATTGTTTCATCACGGTTAGAGGAGATGTTGACCAGCCACCGAAGTATCAGTCGTCGCTTCCAACCCTTGGACTAAATCGGCCTCTCGCCTACCGTGCTGACATACTGGTGCATGTCTTCAGGAAACACATCGTCGTCCTCTTCTCCTCTGGCCGATACGACCATCGACCTGCCTATCGCTCGCCTGCGGACCGACACTCCGGCCTGCAGAGACCTTGTCCACCTGAACAATGCTGGCTGCGCTCTGCCTCCCGAACCCGTTCTCAAGGTGCAACTGGATTACTTGAGGCTGGAAGCGACCGTTGGCGGCTATGAGGCTGCAGCCAAACAAGAAGCCCAGCTCGAGCGCTTCTATTCTTCTACCGCCCGTCTGGTGGGTGCTGACGCAGAAGAAATTGCTCTGACCCGTGGCGCGTCAGAGTCCTGGTGGCGGGCCTTCCTCTCGGTCCCGCTCCAACCAGGAGATCGTGTGCTGGCCGGTCGACACGAGTTCATTGCCAGCGGCCTAGGACTGGCCCAAGCCAAGGGAGCAGGAATTGACGTGCAATTCATTCCCGATGACGGCAACGGCCTCACGGACCTTGACGCGCTAGATGCCCTGTTGGATGAACGGGTGAAGCTGGTGTGTGTCACCCAGCTGCCGATGAGCAACGGACTGATCAACCCAGCGGCAGAAATTGGCGACATGGTCAAGGCAGCTGGGGCTCTGTATCTCCTGGATTCGTGCCAAGCCGTTGGCCAATTGGAGGTTGACGTCGAACGTCTCGGCTGCGACTTCCTCACCGCCACCGGCCGCAAGTGGTTACGTGGGCCACGCGGAACCGGCTTCCTCTATGTCCGCCGCTCCATCATGGATTCGCTGCGGACCCCGATCTTCAGTGATGGCATGTCGGCCACCTGGCTAAGCCCAGACTCCTACGAGATCATGCCAACCGCCAAGCGCTTCGAGTTCGCCGAGATCTCCTATGCCGGCAAGCTTGGACTTGGATCCGCCATTGACTACGCCCTTGACCTTGGTCTGATTGCCATCACCCAGCGCGTGCAGCGACTGGCCAGCTTGTTGCGTCAACAACTTGGCGCCATACCCGGCGTGACAATCCACGACGTTGGAACCGACCAATCTGGAATTGTCACCTTCAACCTGGATGGTGTCGAGGCAGCGAGTGTCAGCCAGCAGGCACATCAGCAAGGCATCAACGTTGGTGCACCACCAGCCCAAGCCTCACTGCTGGACATGCAACGCAGCGCCGTTCCCAGCCTGGTCCGAGCATCGCCGCACTACTACAACACCGAAGAAGAACTGGAACGGTTCGTCGCCTTGTGCCAACTCATCCTCAGTTGAACGTGTGAGATTGCAGATTGCTTCGCCAACTCAGATTTCCAGCCGCATCGTAGGCCTTCACAAAGAAGGTGTAGGTGCCGGCGTTCAGGTTGAGAGTCGCTGTGGTGCCCGAAACATCAGCCACCACAGCATTAGTCGCCTGATCAAATACCCGATAGCCAGCCACCCCAACATTGTCGGTACTGGCAATCCAAGTCAGGGTTGCTGAATTGGCATCGCCAGCGATGGCCAAGCCCCTCGGGGCCGACGGACGCTCCGTATCTGGATTGCCGCCGCCGGTGATCACAACCTGGGTAAAGCCAGATCGATACGAGACATTGCCAGCGGCATCATATGCCTTGGTGTACAGGCTGTAGGTACCGGGGGCCAAGCCTGTCACGGTGCCGCTGGTGCCTGGGACATCCAACACAACATTGCCGTTGGCATTGTCGAAGATCCGGTACCCGGCAACCCCGACATTGTCGCTGCTGGCAATCCATGACAAGTCAACTGAGTCAACGCCGATCTGTTGTATCTGCGGACGCCCAGGAGTTGACGGCCGCTGGGTATCGGCCTGACCGGCGATATCAACTGTGGTGATCCCAGAACGGTTTGACAGGTTTCCTGCCGCGTCGTAGGCCTTCACATAGAAGCCATAGGTCCCGATGGCGAGTCCAGTCACGGTGCCAGTGGTTCCGGGTACGTCTAACACAATATTGCCGTTGGCATTATCAAATACGCGGTAGCCGGTAACACCGACATTGTCGGTGCTGGCAGACCAGCTCAGGGCAACAGAGTCTGGCCCGATCGTGCCAGCAACTGGCTGTCCGGGAGTCGACGGCTTCTGGGTGTCACCCCCGCCATTGTCGTCGCACAACCTGGTCATGTTGTGCTGAGTTACTCCGGCAGCCTTGGTGATATTGCCGCCAAACCAGACACAACCGTTGCTGGTCCCGTGAATGGCCCAAATCCCGGGGCCAGTTGAGTTCATGTTCGGGACAAAGGAAGCTTCGCGGTCACCGGTCGTGGCACTAAAAGCAGTTACCCATGAGTTTGGGCCACTATCAGTCACCGGAGCGTTGGACTCACCCGCGGGTGGGGTTCCCCACCAAATCACACCATCGGCGCTCTCCATGTAGGAGGACAAGCGACAGTGGCAGCCTGCATACACCCGGTTGCCGACCACTTCGAGGTCCTGATAGTCGCCCCGAGAAGGCTGGGAGATGTGGAATTTACGTAGGGAGAGGTCTGATTCGTTGAGGACTTGCACATAGTGCTCACTGCCGCCAACGAAGACGAGTCCATTGACGGTAACCACGTCATAGGCATACTGTCGGCTCACGTTGGCGGTGTTGATCTTGAATGGCTGCACGCCGGTGGCGTTCTCGCCATCGGACTTGCGAATGGCTTGGAAACCACCCGAAGTCGAGACGCCGTTGACCGCGGTGAAGTAGCCGGCCAGATAGACGCGATCAGCGTTCTCACTCACGGCAATGCCCCACACGGAGCCGCCGGTCACGTTTGGCAACCATGACGCATCATGGATGCCGGTTTGCCAATTCCAGCGACCAACTCGTGAGGCCTGCGTAGTTCCGGCCGAACTCTTGACCTGGCTGAAACTGCCAGACGCGTAGAGGTCAGCACCGACGAGGTCGAGGTTACGCACCAGGCTGTAGCCACCGACCCGACCGCTCCAACTGTCAAGGCTGCCATCGATGGGATCCAGAGCGACGAGTGCGCTGGTGTAGTTGCCCTCGACTCGATTGAAACTGCCGCCGACAAAGAGCTTTGAGCCATCGGGTGCAGCTTCTAGGGCATAGACCGCATTGTTGAGCTGGGGATTGAAGCCCGGGATGTAATCGCCGGTCGTGGCATTGAATGCCGCCAGATATGGACGCGGGATCGATGTGTTTCCGTTGGTTACATGGGTGAAGCGGCCACCGACATAGAGCCGGTTGCCGATCTGCTCGATCGCCCACACTTCGGATCTGATGGTGTCAGTCCGCGAGCCGGTCACCAGGCCACTGACTCCCCACGAAGTGGTTGGTGTCGAAGACAACTCCGCCGATGCCGCGGTTGGCACTGCGACTAGGACAAAGAGAGCCAGGAGGGCACTGGAAAGTACTGAAAGGAACCGTTGCATCTATCCGCCAAACAAGTCACGGGTCACCTCCACAGCGACCAGCCAGCAAGATAGCACTCTTAGTAGTTCTCAACCGCCCTAGGTGGCATAATTGCTCACGGTGTGCGTCTTTTGGACCACGGAACGGGCTTTATCAACAGCCCACTATGTAAAAACGTCAGCGCCACATCTACATTCGATCAGGTACCTCGATCGTCAGCAGATCTAGAGCCCGAACGAGAACCAGGCGGCTCACCGATACCAGACCCAGCCATGAGGCCTGGACTGCAGGGTCCTGTTCACGCATGATGTGGCAAGCGTCGTAGAACTGATTGAAGGCGGTGGCGAGCTCATAAGTGTACTCAGCAATGACATTGGGCGAGAGGGTCTCCAGCGTTCGCTCGACCACCTCTGGCCAGGCAAGAAGAGACAAGATCAAGGCCCGCTCCTTGTCATTGGATGGGGGGACGAAGGTTCCTGGCTCTAACCCCTGTTCGGCTGCCCGACCCAGGATTGACTTGGCTCGTACCGCCACGTACTGGAGGTATGGACCAGTTTTGCCTTGCAGCTGGGTGAAGCGCTCGATGTCGAAGCTGTAGTTCGTGGTGCGATGGTTAGAAAGCTCGCCGTACTTGAGGGCGGCCATGCCAACCAGCCGGATGACCTCATCTCGCTCATCGGTGGGTAGCTCCAGGGCAAGCTCATTTTCGTCCAGGCGGGTCCGCGCTAGGGCGACCGTCTCGTCCAACAACCCAGACAATCGAGGAAGGCCGCCGTCGCGTGTCTTGAACGGCTTGCCATCAGGTCCATTGACGGTGCCGTTGCCAGCGTGAATGAGCTGCACCGAATCCTCAGCGATACCGCCAAGACGAGCGGCCCGAAAGACCTGCTCGAAGTGCAGCGACTGGCGAAGATCAACAATATAGACAATTGCCGTTGCCTGAAATTCTTCGACTCGTTCCTGAATGGTGGCAAGGTCTGTCGTGGCGTAGGTGCTACCGCCGCGTGAGTTGCGAAGCATGAGCGGTGGCAGCGCCTTCTTGTCGTCATCGGTGGTGACGTGGATGACAATGGCTCCTTCACTCTCGACCGCAACACCACGCTCCTGCAGTAGCTCAACTAATGGCTCCAGCCGATCGCCAGTCGATGCCTCCCCCAGCCACAAGTCAAAGTTGACCCCAAGGCGGGCGTAGATCGCCCGAAGCGATTCCAAGGTGACCGAGCGGAAGTGCTCCCAGAGAGCGACGTAGCCTTCTCGTCCCGCTTGCAGTTCGACCGTTGCTTGTTGCGCCTTAGCTTGGAATTCCGGCTCGGCTTTTGAGCGGCCCGATGCCTGGGGGTACAGCACTTGCAAGTCCTCAACCGTGACCGGTGATTCTTTCGGAAATGGTCCAGTTGCTGCCTCATCAAAGTACGGGAGCTCTGGGTTAGATTCAGCAATGGCTGCAATGAGCTGGCCCATCGGCAAGCCAAAGTCACCCAGGTGGATATCACCCTTGGCATCGTGCCCTGCGGCACGGTAGACCCGCTTCAGACTCTCGCCAATCACATGGGGTCGGAGATGTCCAACATGTAGGTCTTTGGCCACATTCGGCCCGCCATAGTCGACAATGACCATCATTGGGTCACTGGCCTGATGCAGACCCAGGTGTTGGTCA
>VAPK010030817.1_pt1 | contig 29598 bp, 33 predicted proteins | sample 3395031 | NCBI WGS metagenome assembly VAPK01 (sample SAMN08290443, study PRJNA428436) | hydrothermal vent metagenome | isolation source: Deep-sea hydrothermal vent chimney 1 | place: Pacific Ocean: Juan De Fuca Ridge
TAAATCATTCAAATGCATATTGCAGGTATTACCTTCCCACCAGACACTGGAAATACCAATTTCTGGTTTCTTCATATCTGCATCCGTCATGCCCGTGCCATACAGCATAGCTTGTGATGCACCTTGTGATTTTGGCTCAGTAATGCGTTTACTGAATTTATTCAAATTATCACTCTTGTCACTCATGAAACTCTCCATAATTCGTTCTGCTGGTACAAAAATCTATATTAAACCCGTTCTAGATCAGGTTTAAAAAAATAAAGTCAGGTATTATAAAGCCAAAGTTGGCAAATAACTGAATCAAACATTAAATTTTAGACATTTTGGCCGATAATTATAATAAGTTTTAATATGTTCAGGTGGAGTTTCGATGAACCCAGGCCATTTTTTAGCCAGATACAGGTTAAATATAGTTATTGCGAGTAGCATTTTAATATTCGCTCATTCATCTGCGTCAGTTGCATTTACTCTCGCGAACATACCCGCTCAGGCAAAGTCCACCTCATCCATCCCGCAAAAAAAATCTGAGCAATTAAAACAGCAACGAATACTCTTTATTAAAGCTGAAGCCGCCCTCAAGAAAGGACGCTATACACAATATCAAAAAATGGAACACCGTTTAAAACACTACCCGCTCTATCCATATTTACGCTTTATAGAGCTTGAACGCCGTATTAAAAATACCTCAAGTCAAAAAATTCAACATTTTTTACAGACCTATCACAATACACCTTTAGCAAATAAGCTCTATTTCCGCTGGATTAAATCACTGGCACGCAGAGGAAAATCAGAAGCACTTATTCAGTACTTCCGCCCAACACAAAATACGCGTCTTCTTTGTCACTATGCCAATGCCTTGCATAAAACAGGTAATAAAGGCACCGCCTTTTCACTCATGGGCGAATTATGGCAAACCGGTAAATCACTACCCAAAAGCTGTGACCCTATTCTAAAAAAATGGAGCAAAGCCGGTTACATGACATCATCACGTTTATGGGCACGACTTCATTTAGTGATGAACAAAGGCAAACGCCGACTCGCAACACATATCGGTAAATCGTTACCTAAAAAAGAACGCTTTTGGCTTTCTTTATGGAAAAAAGTACAACGTAATCCTGAATATGTTCTCAAAGCCGATCAGCATTTTAATGATCAACATTCACCCATAATGCACTGGATTTTAGTTGATGGCATGACTCGCCTGGCTCGCCGTAAACCTTTAATTGCAGCTCAATACTGGCAGGAAATTCGTAACAAATATCATTTTAACGGTGAAGAAAAAGAACGCATTGAACGGCGCCTGGCACTTTCTCTGGCTCGAGCGGCGACACCACTTAGTCGAGAAACTTTGAAAACTTTAAAGTTAGACAGCAGGGATGAACGCGTTATTACACCCCATATTCTCTCTGCTATTGCCGATAAAGACTGGGAAGGTGCATTAGCCTGGTTAAATAATTTAAAAAGCAATGAGCGCAATAGTGAACGCTGGCATTACTGGCGCGCGCGCGCACTTGAAGAAATGGGACGACTGGATGAAGCGCGCTCGTTGTATTTGCAAATTACCGATAATCGTTCCTATTACAGCTTTTTAGCCGCCGACCGTATTGGCGATCGTTATCAACTCACACATCGCCCACTCAATGCACCCGCTGCTGAACTCCTCAAACTGCAACATATTCCCGCGGTGGCACGTGCTGGAGAGCTCTATCAACTTAAGCGTATTGTTGATGCTCGTCGTGAATGGCATTTTGCCATTCAACAAATGGACAAAAAACAATTACTGATGGCCGCGCAACTTGCCAATAAATGGGGCTGGCACGATCGCAGCATTATCACACTGGCGTTGGCACAATACTGGGATGATCTTGAATTACGCTTCCCGCTGGTTCATAAAAAATATATTGAAAAACAAGCTAAACACGAAAATATAAACCCCGCCTGGGCCTTTGCTGTCATTCGACAAGAAAGCGCCTTTACCACGGATGCACGCTCTTCCGCCGGGGCCCTGGGGCTAATGCAGCTAATGCCACGCACGGCTCGACAAGTTGCTCGCTCATTACGCATTAAACGGCCTAATCGGCGTGATTTACTCAAAAGCAATATCAATATCAAACTCGGCGTTCGCTACCTGCGCAAACTTCAGGAGCGTTTTAACGGTAATTCTGTGCTCGCCACAGCGGCTTATAATGCGGGACACTGGCGCGTAAGAAGCTGGCTGCCAAAAGAAGAAGCTCAAAGTGCAGATCTATGGATTGAAAATGTACCTTTTACAGAAACCCGCAAGTACCTAAAGCGAGTACTTACTTATACAATTATATATGAACAACGGTTGGGGTTAGAAGGTAAGCCCTTGCTGGAACGCATGATGACAATTTCCACCCCTGCAAAAAAAATCTAAGCTAATTTGGATAATTAATTATTAAAGGCTAATTTTATCAGGCCGATATATTGAGATGTTAGTACACATAATGGAGTTTTAAAATGTTGTCCATTTTCCTCACTACACTTTCAGGCCTTATTCTATTTATTATGGGCTATTATTTTGGCCACCAAATTGGCAGTACTCGCCATATTCGTAAGCAGTTAACAAAGGTCAGAACAGACAACCAGGATTAAATCAAAACCTGGATTCAATTTACTGCTGATCCCTACTGAGTTGTCTGGCTTTTTAGTGCTTCAATTAAATCGTCTCGATAGCGACTATAATCGTCTTCTGCATAGAAACAAGGTTCGCGGTTATTACCACGTTGACTGATATACCCGGTATCGTAAATCCTGGTTGTCGTGCCATTATCCACCTCCTTGTGGTACATGGAATTTTTAAGCGTATATTAGTAAAATACGTATACCCAATTCTTTTATTTTAGATGCAAGCTTGCTTTCATTTGTTGGTGTAACACCCGAAGAACATAAATGAACGACTTTTTCTCTACAAAATAAACAGCATGTTCCTGTTAGTTATTTAACTCATATTTTTTATTGTTTGTGTATTTTCTTAGGATGAGAGTCTAGTTAATGAAGAATAAACATGGGTGTCCAATTAATTATTCGATTAAATAAATCTGTTCCCATTTTAAACATTCATCCAAATTTCTTAAAGGTTGGTCGGGATTAGGCTGCAGAATGTTTCAAAATGTGGACTATGCAACTTATTAACTTAAATAATAAGTTTTATAATTGTATTTTTGCAATAAAATCTGTTTGAAGTCAATTTTTCTGGTGCTATGAAATGGTCGTTAATTTTAAATTACTTCTCTATACATGTCTTAGCCTTTTATTGTTGCCTGGTTGCGGCGGCGGAGGCTCGTCTGCACCAGCTTCTCAAACGTCCCCAACGGCCGAAAAAACAAGAAGTTTTTACATGGGGTTCACACCATGGCCTTACGACGCAACTGTCAATGCCGTAAATATTACCTACCAAAAAATACAGCAGCATGGCGATATTGTTCATCATCAATTTATGCAAGGGATTCCCTGGGATGAAGCTTTTAATAAAACGGCTTACCCTACTGAAGTTGAAGGTGATATTACTGGGCGCTTAAACCAAACGCTTACGGGGAAAAAAGTACTGTTATCGATAGACTCTCTAAATGATGGACGGACGGCGCTTGCAGATAACTGGACGAGTAGTGGTGCAACAACGAGAGTGGCACCATGGGATACGCGTGATTTTGATAGTCCAGAAGTGATTACGGCGTACACGAATTTTGCATTAGATCTTATTAATCGCTTTCAACCAACACATTTTAATTATGGTACTGAGGCAAGTGAACTGATTCTTAATGACCTGGCTAAGTTTAATAAATTTAAAGTATTTGCCCAACAAGTTTATAATAATATAAAAGCACAATATCCTGATTTAAAGTTAATGCTTTCAATTGGATTAAAAACGCCATCTTCATCCGAAATGGTAACTATAAAACAAAATCTAGCCGATATACTGCCGTATGTCGATGTATTGGGTATTAGTGTTTATCCGTATATTTTTTATAGTCATGCGAATAAAGGTGACCCCGATAATTTACCGAGTGATTGGTTAACACAAATTAGCGATATTGCTCCTGGAAAACCCATTGCGATTACTGAAACGGGTTGGATTGCTGAAGACCTTATTATTGCCACATTTAGTGTTAACGTTGCGAGTAATCAAGCAAATCAAGCGAAGTATGTCGCTCGATTATTAGAAGAAAGTAATCAACTCAATGCTGAATTTGTTATTTGGTGGAGCGTGATTGATTTTCAAGCTTTTTGGGAAGGTGCGCTTGCAAAGGATGATCTAGCGGCTATCTGGCGAGATATTGGCTTGTTTGATGAGCAAGTTCAAGCACGAACGGCCTTAACTGAATGGCAGCAATATTTGGATCGCACTAAAAAATAATTACGTATTAACAGCCCCAGATATCCCCCTTTACGTTCAGCAATCTCATTTGTTCGACTGATAAATTTTTTTCTAGCGGGCACCTTTTTACAATTAATTGTGTGTGTTTGAGCAAATGGACGGAGTACCCCGCGTCAATTAACCCATCAACCAACCAATACCAATTGAATTTGTGCCTGATACGGTGAGAGTGCCGAGATTATCGTAGGGAGATGATTAGGCAGGCATTTATCGTAAATGACGTTGTCTTTTTCATCTAATAAATCTATAACACTATATAACGTTGGTAGGCTAATGATCTACGTTTTGAAAAGTCAGAACAGACAACCAGGATTAAATCAAAACCTGGATTTATTCGAATTAAGAATATCATCGTTGCTCGGTATCAATAAGTTGGTTGTCTGATCCATCGCATAACCATAAAAATCTTTTAAATAACGAAACACATGTTTCTTGTCAAAATCGAGATGCGCTTCCATGCCCTCGATTACTGCCCGCGCCAAATCACAAGCCACTTTGTGTTCACGATTAATGATGAAAACACGGTTATCCAATCTAAAACCTGCATCGAACATTCGTTGCTTAATGGTATCCCATATTTCCTGACACACCTCTTCTGAATTATTTTCATAATCAAGATTAATAACGATGGCATAGCTCATACACAGGCCTCCTAATATTTGTATTTAGAAAAGCAATAAAAACTGCTTCCTTATTAACTGTAAAATCAAATAAAATCAATGAGTTAAAAGAAACTCTTGATTAACAATCTAGATATGTTGTATAACTACACAGGTTTTACTTAATAATAGTATGAATTTTACCCTAAAGAAGCAAAAAAAGACAAATATAGCTCACCGTAAAATAGATAATTGCCAATAAAAACAATGCTTTACATATAACACTTTACAAGCTACATTAAGTTAGTTATATTTCCTCCAGCAATGAGGAGGAAATAACAATGAATGAACAACTCACTATTCCTGTTTACGAAGTTAAGGAACTCAGCCTGGAACAGGCAATTTTGCTCATAGCCTCTGAGCAAGAAAAAGAACAAACCATTTACAAGGAATCAGCAGAGCGAATGCTCCAGCTTTGTGCGTAATTAAATCTGAATCAAATCAAGTTCACCCCCGGTCGATCCTAGGTGCGACGGTGCCTGGATCGGCCACCCTTAATTTTTTAATAAAAAAATAATACAAAAAAGAAGAATTTAAGCTTCAACTGTACTCTTTTTAGATGCTGAAAAAGCCGAAATTACCTGATCTTCATATAAAATCCGATCCGCCAGAATCTCACCCAGACTTGATAAATCATTATCCAGGGATGAAAAATGTTCACCTTTCTGTTCGGCATCATATTTATCATTAAAATCAAGAAATTGTTCTGTTGTCTTGGAAATATTCGGATAAATTTTTTCAGCCAGCTTACGTACATTGCTCCGACGCTCACTGCCATCTTCAAGAAAACGATATAATTGAAAATGTGCACTTGCTGTGTAATCCATTAATGTTTCACAAAATTCCTGTAGAACGACAGAAACATCATCATCTTCTTTAAAAGGGCGTAATGCGGCCAGCTCACTATAAAGTGATAAGGTTTCTTTTCTTGCACCTAATAACGAATCCATCTTTTGCCGTGATTCAGAACGGACTTCACTTACATAATCCATAATTTTCTCCAATCCTTGCTTATTGTTACTAACGAATAATTAAGCAATATTTTTGTTGTTTGTTAACTATCTAACGTCAGCAGATTTTTTGCAAGCCTGCAAATGTAACAAAGTATTGCAAGATCAAAAGTCCATCCCAGGGTGTTCCCCAATTTAAGAATATGCTTAAATTATTAAATCTATTTTTTCTGTGGCCAACTAACTGCGTTATAATTAAAACTTATTTTCTCCGTTCAGTGTGCCGTAAGTTAACTCACGCATTACCCTTACGACTAAACAGGTTTTTAAACCATGTCAAACAAACCCGAATTACTTTTACCCGCCGGTACAATCAGAAATATGCGCTATGCGTTTGCCTATGGTGCAGATGCCGTTTATGCCGGTCAACCTCGTTACAGCCTGCGAGTGAGGAATAATGACTTCACATTAGAAAATCTTGAAACAGGTATCAATGAAGCACACCAGCAAGGTAAAAAATTCTTTGTTGCCAGTAACCTGATGCCTCATAACAGTAAAATTAAAACCTATATGGCAGACATGGCACCAGTAATTGCAATGAAACCCGATGCACTCATTATGGCTGACCCTGGTTTGATCATGATGGTCAGAGAAAAATGGCCTGAAGTCCCGATACATCTTTCAGTACAGGCAAATACCGTCAATTATGCTGCAGTAAAATTCTGGCAATCAATGGGGCTCAGCCGTATTATTTTATCTCGAGAACTTTCTCTCGATGAAATAGAAGAAATCAGGCAACAGTGTCCCGACATGGAACTTGAAGTGTTTGTACACGGTGCCTTATGTATTGCATATTCAGGTCGCTGTTTATTATCCGGTTACTTTAACCACCGTGATCCAAACCAGGGCACCTGTACCAATGCCTGTCGCTGGGAATATAAAGTTCATGATGCTGATGAAAATGAAATCGGTGATGTTGAAAAAATAGAATTTGATGCCATGGCTGCGATTAATACGCCAGAAGCCTTTCCTGAAATAAAAGTACAACGTCATCCTTTAGCCGACAAAACATATTTAATTGAAGAAACAAATCGCCCGGGTCAATATATGCCAATATTGGAAGATGAACATGGCACCTATATTATGAACTCCAAAGATCTACGTGCTATTCAATACATAGAACGTTTAACCAGGATAGGCATTGATTCATTCAAGATTGAAGGCCGCACTAAATCGTATTACTACGTAGCACGCACCGCTCAACTTTATCGCCAGGCAATAAACGATGCGCTTGCAGGCAAAGAATTTGATGCCAATTTATTTGGAAAATTAGAAGGGCTTGCTAACCGTGGATATACCGAAGGCTTTTATGATCGTCATCCCAAACAGGATTACCAAAATTATTTAACCGGTCACTCTATCAGTAATCAACAAAAATTCGTCGGTGAAATAAAAAGTTATGATGCCGATAAAGGACTGGCCGAAGTGCTGGTTAAGAATAAATTTGCTGTCGGTGATTCTCTTGAAGTTATCACACCAAAGGGGAATCAAACAATAACTTTAGAACATATGGAAAGTTTAAAAGGTGAAGAAATGCAGGAAGCGCCCGGTGGAGGATATGAGATACGCATCCCATTGCCTCAGGCGGATTATGAACAAGCCTTAATTGCCAGAAATTTGTAAAGATCTTGTGGGAAAGGCCGACACTCTATACAAGGTTATTTAATTAAGGAGTTGAACGGTTATTAAATCATGATGATTTGTTCCCTCCCCCACTAAGGGGGAGGGCTAGGGAAGGATAATCTAAATATATTATATATCCCCTCCCCCTAACCCCCTCCCTAAGGGAGGGGGAATAAATTCAAACTATTAACTAATCAGCATATCGAAATAATATGGACTTTATTACCCCTAATTCTCTTTATCTTTGCATCGACCAGGGTGGTCATGCCAGTCGTACCATCGCCTTTAACCATGAAGGTGAGATGGTTAGTAGTGCCTACTGTGAAATTAAAACAGATTATCCTGCTAAGAATTTTGTTGAACATAGTGCTGATGAACTCATTAAATCTGTCAAAGATTCAATCAAACAAGTCCTTGAAAATTTAGGTGAGAAAAAAAATAAAATTATTTCTGCCGGACTGGCTACGCAACGCTCTAACATTGTTTGCTGGAATAAAAAAACCGGCAAAGCTTTATCACCTGTCATCAGCTGGCAGGACCATCGTAATAATGAATGGTTACTTCAATTCAATGATAAAAATGAGTACATTCATAGAAAAACAGGTTTATTTCTCTCGCCACATTATGGTGCCAGCAAATTACGCTGGTGTATTGATAATATTCCTGAAGTCAAGGAAGCATTAAATAACAACACTCTTGTTTTTGGTCCCATGGCCAGTTTTATTGTTTTTCATCTTGTGAAAGAAAAATTTCTACTGGCAGACCCTGTTAACGCATCTCGCACCCAGTTATGGAATCTGAAAAAACATGGCTGGGATGATGAGTTACTTGAACTGTTTGGTATCCCTCTATCCGCATTGCCACACTGTGTCCCTTCTGTTCATCATTATGGAACCATCGAAATGGATGAACTAAATATTCCGTTACGCCTTGTTACCGGTGATCAATCGGCAGCCATGTATGCTTATGGACATCTCCAACCCGATACTGCATATGTCAACACGGGAACAGGCGCTTTCATTTCCCGATCATCAGGACCATTAGCTTTATACAGCCGACGTTTACTCACCAGTCTTGTTTTTAGAGATAGTGAACTTCATAGTAATTGTCAAAATCATTTTGTACTTGAAGGTACAGTAAATGGTGCCGGTAGTGCATTAGAGTGGCTAGGCAAACAATATCAGGATACTAATATTTTTGATCACTTATCAGAATGGTTAAATGAAATTGCAAAACCACCACTGTTTTTAAATGGTGTCTCTGGTTTAGCTGCACCCTTCTGGCAGCCAAATTTTGTAAGTAAATTTAATCGCCAGGCAAGTGTTAATGAAAAAGCAGTCGCAATTGTTGAGAGTGTTGTTTTTTTGCTAAAAGCTTGTCTTGATGAAATGAGTAAGCTTTCTTCTCCCCCCGAACAAATTCAAATAACCGGTGGCCTGGCTTCACTTGATGGATTAAATCAACGGCTCGCCGATCTTTCTGCTCTACCTGTTTATTGCCCGACTGAATGTGAAGCTACCGCACGAGGCACCGCATATTTATTAGCCAAACAACCTATGCACTGGCCGGAACAAGATGCTGGTGAATGGTTTAAACCGGAAGATAATGTTGAGCTAACAAAACGTTATAATACCTGGATGGCGTTAATGCTGGAAAATATACGTGGTATATAATATTAAACAGTCATGTTAAAACCTGCTGTTTTTATAGCAAAACAGTTCTCATGATTCTATTGCTAAATATAATTGATCGGTAAAGGCAAGCCGGTGCCTGTTACCTAATAATGGTTTTATTTTTTTAATAACCAGCTCAGAAGCAGAACGGTAGGCAGTGAGTTTGCCACCATACAAGGTTAATAAATCCGGCATTGCCCAGTGTAATATCGTGTCTCTGGGTCGGGAGAACATACTGCCCTCATCTTTAGGTAATACTCTTAACCCTGCAAACTGATGTATTACATTAATACTCGTCTGTTTCGAAAAATAGGATTTATAAACATTCAATAAGTAATCCACTTCTTCTGTGGCAGGTTTAACCTCATCGGCCTGGCCATAAAAAAGTTTCTCTGTCGTTCCAACCATCGTTTTTGTTTCGCCGTTAAATTCATATGGCATAACAAACACAGCACGTTGATCAGCAGCTTCAAGGTAATATATTCCTGATGGTGCGGGAGCATCAAGAATAATGTGTGTACCCTGAACTAAATCAATTTCTAATGACTTGACTTGTGATGAAGCTAAATCAGGTACAACCAGGCGATGCACTTCATTGACCCATGGCCCCGCTGCATTGATTACAATTTTTGCCTGAATATGCTTTTCATTATTGTCTTTACTAATTATTACATTAAACCCACTCTCATTTTTATTTATTGAAATAATGCTTAGTGGAAAAAGCAACTCTGCACCGAGTTTTTTTGCACTATACATAACGGCTTTAGTTAATGCCACATCATTGGTTTGTCCATCGTAATACTGATAAACTTTTTGTAAACCTGTTTGCTCTAACTGATCCAGTTTTTTAACTTCTTTACGGGAAACACGTTTAAATAAATTATCTTTATGTAAATTACCTAATAATGCATACAAACTTAATCCCGCACGAATTTTCCATGGCCGACGTGTCGTACTTTTATAAACAGGAATATAAAATGGTTTTAACTTAACCAGATCCGGAGCCAGGCGACATAACAGTGCCCGCTCTTTTAATGATTTTCTGACTAATGAAAACTGGGCGCTTTCAAGGTAACGCAGGCCACCATGAATAAGTTTACTTGATTTACATGAGGTTCCGGCAGCAACTTCATTTTTTTCTAAAACCAGGACACTATAGCCGGCAGCAGCAGCGGCTTGCGCAACACCGGCACCGTGGATACCTGCGCCTATCACAACAACATCAAACTGATTCACTTTGCTTTACTCTGCATTACTTAAAGAAAATGCCTCTAACATTTCTTTAATACGAAAGGTTTCAAGATAACAAATGCCTTTTGCTAACAATTTATTTGCCAGTTCAATATTACTTACTTCAAAAACTGCTATTTTAGATTTAATTTCAAGTTCGGCATTGTCTTCAGGTAAACCTTCAGCAGAACAAAACAGCCACTCAGATAACCAGCCAGCATCTTTATTATATTCTGCCCAGTCATCAACCACGATACCACTTGCATAGTCTGTATTATCGTGAATATTTTTTAATATACTTTGATTATATGAGATAAAACTTATTTGTTTTTCCATACCTTCAAATAAAGGCAAGATCTTTTTTAATACAAGCTCTTCACCAAACGTCTCTATCATGGACCGTTTTAATTCAATAAATGCATTTAATGTGGGATGCTTTTTTAAATACGCAACAAATATTTGTAATGAAGTAATTTTGTTCTCTGAATATTTATTTGCAAATTTTTCAGTATCGGTAACATTAAATTTTTTTAACTGTGAAAAATCATAGTCATGAATAGCACCTGATTGCTGGCATAACCGGGTTAAGTCACGGTCATGATACAAAACAGGAATTAAATCAGCACTTAATTGAATATCAACTTCAACATAGCTAGCACCGGCTTGACGGGCAGCATCAAGTGCAATCAGGGTATTTTCAGGAAATACGGAAGCATAACCACGGTGAGCAATAAAAACAGGTTTCAACACTAAAAGAACTCCCTTCCATTAATACGAATATATAAAATAGTAGACTAATTTAATTTATAAACAATTAACTTAATCGTCTAATTGATAAAAACTTATTATTCTCATCTAACTGCATTATAAATGTACCGTGTACCCCTTCTTTTAAAACAAAGTCCCGCATTTTATCTGCCGGGAACTGAATTGTTTTTCCACAGCAACTTCGCACCTGGATAGATTTAGCCACACCTTCATAATATTGAAGATATTCATCAGCCGAAAAGTGAAGAGTGAATTCATATTCAATCATCATGTCATTCTCATTCGTACAATTACAGTCTGTATATTTGTTTCGCTATTAAACCATATTGGCTCGCTTTAATTAACAGACTATCGCCATGGCCTTATTGAGTCTGATACAATAACAGCATGTTGTACATGCAAGGAGGTTTGCTCCTGATGTACCTTTATTAACCTTTTCAAATAAGTGAACTTAAAATGAAAATTGCATTACCTACTTTTAAAAATATTATTAAATCCCTTATTATCGCGCTTATTCTCTCCATTGCTGGCTATTTCCTTTTCCCTTATCTTAATCTAAATGAACTGGCCCAAACCGCACCGGCTCGTTTAGTTGCCTACTCAGTATTATCTGCTGCATTTATTGCTGGCATTCTGGTGGTTATACCATTGGAATTTAATTTAATCAGCTCAAAACAGGTTTCCGTATTTATTGGCAACCTGGCTTTCAAAGCAGGAGCCAATGATTTACGTGAACTTTTTGAAGATTATGGTGATGTCCATGGTGTCCGTGTCATGACTGATCGCGCAACGCGCCGTCCAAAAGGATTTGCCTTTGTAGAAATGGACAAAAAAGGAGCTAAAGCAGCTATTGCTAATCTTGATGGTTCTGAATTCTTTGGCCGTGACATTAAAGTCAATTATGCAACACGTCGCAAACACGCAGCTTAGTTAAATCAAATATAAAAAAAGGGCTGATAAATCAGCCCTTTTTTATTCCAGGCTTCCACGGCAATTGTGTCCTGCCCTAATGCATCCATGCAGTCGTGCCCTCCAGCTGGAACATTATGTTCATGAATAGTGTTCCAGACACAATTTCTAACCCTGTACTTCGATTAACTCGATATCAAACACTAAAGTGGCATCGGGAGGAATCACACCACCCGCTCCTGCTGCACCATAGCCCATATCAGCAGGAATAATCAGGGTGCGTTTGCCACCTTCTTTCATTCCCTCAAATCCCTGATCCCAGCCTTTAATGACCTGACCAGAACCGAGATTAAATGAAAAAGGATCATCTCGATCTAACGAGCTATCAAATTTTACACCTTTATTGTCATCTTTATCCGCATCAAACAACCAACCTGTGTAGTGAACAACTATGGGACTACCGGCAGTTGCCTCTTTACCTTCACCATCTACATGGTCAATTTTCTCAAATTCATTCGACATAATATCTCCTACTGACTTCTGTCATTTTCTTAAATATCACCATTCAATATCAACATAGAGCATACAAATCAAACCCCTGCTAATTATACGTAATAATCACATAATTATTTATTTTACTAAAGTTTCTTCCTCATTAGTCGTTAATTAAACTATTCCTGGTACTAAATTAATTTATAAATCAGGCTTACTTAAACCACCTTTCAGCAGAAAAGATATTATGAGCAATTTTATACAATCAGTCGATGAACGCACCCAACTCGCCGGTGCTAACCGCTTGGAAATACTCCTATTCAGCCTCGGATTAGATAATAATACAGGTCGAGAAGAAGTTTTTGGTCTTAATGTATTCAAAATTCGAGAGGTTATCCAGGTACCTGAGATTACCCGTGCACCGGATATGCCACCGGGCGTAGTAGGCATGGTCAGTTTACGCGGCAGTATGTTACCCGTTATAGACCTTGCCAAATTTTGTGGCATGGATGTCGAAGAACCTGCTGATAAGCTCATTATTACAGAATTTAACAAAAGCACCACAGGAATGCTGGTCAGGTCGGTAGAACAAATTATCCGCATGGAATGGAACGACATACGCGTTCCACCTCCTATGATGGCAAATCAAATGGGGGGGCTTGTAACCGCGGTTACAGAACTTAAAGATGATCGCATCGCAATGATTATCGATGTTGAAAAAGTCCTCAGTGAAACCGCAGGAATTGATGACGATGAGAGTGCTTTTGCAACCATCGAGAAAACTGACTTTGAATCATTTATGTTATTTGCCGATGACTCTGTTGTTGCACGTAAACAAATTGAAAAAACTTTACAAAAAATGGGGATCAACTATGTCAGCGCCAAAAATGGTGATGATGCCTGGGAAAAATTGCAAGAGATCGCGACTCGTGCTGAATCAATTGGAATTCCCGTTAAAGACTATCTAAAACTTATTCTTACTGATGTTGAGATGCCAGGAATGGATGGTTACGTGTTAACCAAAAAAATTAAATCAGATGATCGCTTTAAAGGCATCCCTGTATTGATGCATTCATCTTTGTCTGCCGACACTAACATAGCACTGGGAAAACAGGTTGGAGCCGATCATTACTTACCAAAGTTTGATCCGGTTGAACTTTCAAAAGCAGTGTTAAACTACATATCACCGAGTACTGCGAAATTGTCATAAATAATAGCTAACTATTTATTTTAACCATTTTGTTAAATCGGGTAGATTGTGGCCATAAAAAAGAACCTTACCCTGAGGTGAAACTAAAACCAGTGTTGGTGTTCCCAATACATGATATTTTTCTCCAACATCTAAATTATTTAAGCGCTCACTTAAAACTAAATATTTCAAATTATTATCTTTTACATATTCAGCAACTTCAACCGGATATTCACCACCAATATTTATAGCTGCAATTGTTAGCTTATCCTTAAATTCATCGTTCGTCCGGTTAAATTCTTTAATGTGTGCATAACAATACACGCATTCAACTGCCCAAAAAACTAACAGAACATGCCCTTTTTTACGTAACCCGGATAGTGAATATTCTTTTTTATCCAAAGTTTTTAGTTTAAATTCAGGTGCCGTATTGCCAACCTTATAGCCAACTGTTGCTTGCACCTGGAAAAACGTTAAGCATAAAATAAATATAATTCCATATTTCATTCTTTTTAATAATCTCCTGTGAATAAAGCTCTAGCCTCGTCATAGCCAACTGGTACCGGAGTGCTCCGTATTTGATATACTATACCAGCTTACTAAATCTTAACACTCCACTCAAAACCAGAGTGACTCCGGAACCTGAACAAAATGAATACAATTTTTGATACGACTGTCGAAACCTTTGACAAAGAAGTACTGGAAAAATCCCATCAATATCCAATACTGGTCGATTTATGGGCAGACTGGTGTCCGCCCTGCATAGTGATTGCACCAATACTGAAAAAAGTCATTGAAAATAGTGACATTAAAATTGCACTGGCCAAGTTAGAAGTCGATGAGGGGAAAAATATGAAAATAGCCGGTCAATATCAGGTTAGAGGTTTTCCAACTATTTTACTTATACAAAACGGTGAAGAAAAAGCCCGTTTTAGTGGCGCACAATCACAATCATTTATTGAAAAATTTATTGATGAAAATATTGACTAAAAGTCTGTGCTATTACTTTTTGTTTTTTTTCTTACTCGACTTCTTTTTTGCTTTTTTCTTTTTCTTACCGGTATAAAACACACCCGGTATCCAGGTTTTATATAACTGCGCCGTTTCATCCATTGACTCTGGATCTTGTGAGATAAAACGAAAATCACTCATTCCAATACGAATCAAATCACCATCTTTAAGTTTGTGTAGATCGATGGGTGAATCATTAACAAAAGTATGATTTGTACTATTTAAATCCTGAATTAAAAACTCAACCTTGTCTTCAGAACTTATAATTTCAATAACAGCATGCTCTTTACTGGCAAGCTCGTCATCTAAACTGATATCGTTACTCGAATCACGTCCGATCGTTGTACGTTGTTTTTCAAGTGCCAGTTTTATTCCGGCACCATTTTCTGTAAATTGAATGATTAAAGCCATCTTATTCACTCAAGGCTTTAAAATAAGGCAACCAGACCAATATAAAGATAAGGCTCATAACAAGGTTTATACGTAGAATCATTTTATAACGCTTTTGTTCTTTACCATCTGTTTGAGTTGACCATAATTTAGCAATCAAACTGTCTAACCATAATAACATAAGTAAAATAGGTGAAAACACGGGTAATAATAAGGTTGAAAATATTTTCCAACCTTCATAAACCAGTTCTGTACCGGGAGCAGGTTTAAATATCATTGCGATCATTACCATCACTAACAAAAAGACGCGCATTGGCCGCAGATCATGTAATACAGATTTCATCTTAACTCCCACATTGAATTTGGCTTATTATGGAACAAATTCTGATATAGCGGTATAGTTATCTTATTGTTTATTTGGCTTGTCAGGATGTTAATCAGAGTGACCCAAGACAACACGGATTTAAAACAAAAAATCCTTCAAATGCTGGAAACTAAAATTAAAACCAATCAACTGGTTTTACCTTCAATGCCCGATGTTTTCCTGCAAATTAAAAAAATAGTTGATGACCCTTCATCAAATATTGGCCATATTGCAAAAATAATCACTCGCGATCCATCCCTTACTGCACGTATATTAAAAGTAGCAAATAATGCCCTGTACCGGGGAAATCATGAAATTACTAACCTGCAACTTGCTGTATCACGCATGGGATTACAATTAATCACAACATTGGTCACAAGCCATGCCATTACACAAATGTTTAATCAGCCCAGGGGGGTATTAAAACCCTTTTTTGATAGACTACAAAAGCACAGCACTGAAGTCTCTGCCCATGCTTATGCAATTGCAATAAATTATAGCAAAATTAAACCTGACGATGCTTTACTTGCAGGCCTGGTACATAACATTGGTTATTTACCCATGGCCAGATGTGTTGAAACATTCCCTGAGGTAAAAAAAGAACCTAACTTGCTTATTGAAATAATGGGAAAGCTACATACACAAGTTGGCGAAATGATCTTAAAATCCTGGTCTTTTCCCCAACAGATTATTGATGCTTCAGTATATTATGTTGATCAATTTAGAATAGGGTCTGCAACTCTTGATCTCACTGATATTGTAATCATTGCCGGTCTCAATACCTACCGTGGAACCGACCACCCCTGCACCTTGCCTGACTGGTCACAATATCCTGCTTTCCAGAAAATTGGGATTAATTCACGTGAAGAACTGGATAAACTTGATGAGATTAAACCGGATATTGAAAATGCGCGCCTTATGCTTGGTATTCCATTAAGCATTGAATGATACTTTCACCTGGTTTTTATGTTCCTGATCAAAAATTAAATCAAACATCACTTTATGACTATTTTGATCGGTATCAGCTTTCACCTGTTTTAGATCTGGATAACGAACTGCAAGATAAGAATTCATTGCCGCAATAACAGCTTCATTATTCTGCTCGATTGCAGTCAGTAAGGTAAAGGCAACAAATTGAGCACGCTGCTGCTGATCCGGTTTTGCTATTTTTTCCGCACCTAAGGTAATACCTTCGTCCATTTGTTGATCCATTCGATCAAGGTATTGTCGTTGCTTTTCAGCCAGTGTTTTTGTTCGATCATATTCAAACAAGGCTTCACCATTAAGTAAAACAACCATACTATCTGACATACTATTCTCCGACTGAAAACTTGATTACCGGATTTTACCTTGTTGCAGAACCTAATAGGTACTATTAAAAAAATTTTCAGCTACTTATTTACCACTTTTTTAATTGGATTCTTTTTTATAAAATCTTCAATTAATGCTGTAGGCACAGCACCCGCTTGTGCTGCTTTTAATTCACCTTGCGGAGAAAAAATAAGAAAAGAGGGAGTACCAGAAAAAAACTGACCGGTATATTGTTGATAAATATTCGAAACATAGCCAGGTTCTGCTATGAGATTAGGAAAATCAACAGAATGTCTTTTTATGAATTTCACGGCTTCTTTTTTACGACTTTCGCCATCAAGTGATATACCTAAAACGGTCGCATCGGTGTCTGAATGAATCATATGAAAATCAACATATTGCTGCGCTTCTCGATTACAAATGTGACAATCTGAGGCCCACATCATCACTATTGTCCATTTTCCTTTACCGAGGTAATTCTCAAGCACTTGAGGTTTTCCATTAAAGTCCTCAAAACCTTTCATTTCGGCTGAAACAAAAGGGGATAATAAAAGCACCCCTAATAAACTTAATAAAGTTAAATTTTTTGCGTAAAAAGTGTTTAACAATAATGACTTACTCATGTTTTATCCTGCAGTATTTGGCTGTTTTTTAAATAAATATATCCAATATGGCTATGACAAGGGCTCGGGAAAGGAGTTCAACCTCAAAGAGATTTTCTGAAATAACGCTCAAGGAAAGTTGCAAAAGGCAACACATCATTCTCTTCAATCTGTTTCTGTTGCTCCAGTGATGATGTCGTTAAGCTCTTATAAAATAAAGATTTCTCAAGACTTAATTTATCACTGACAAAAGCTTCATGATGTTGCTGTGACATACGCATAGCATATTGATAAAAGCCCTCACCTTTCTGGCTCATTTCATCCAGCATTTTTGCTGAAGGTGTACATTCAGGATCATCCACTGCCTGTTTTTGATTCTTTAGACTTCGTGAATAATTATCTGAGCCATGAACATCGTCAAGCAAAGCAGCATATCCTTGCATCACATCAAGAAGCTCGCCGCCCCATTCTTTAATTGAAATCCTTTCACCTTTGCGAGTTAAACGTAGTGCAGGATCACGTCCCTGATGTGCGGTTAACATTTCATTATGATCAATTTCTTTTTGCTCGTTAGTATCAATAGCAGGGCTATCATGTGAGAGACAAAACATCATAAATACTTCAAGAAAATAAAGTTGTTCTTCATCAATACCTAAAGGATGAAAAGCATTAACATCCAGGGAACGTAATTCAACATATTGTACGCCTCGGTGCCTTAATGCTTCTATTGGCATTTCATATTTGTTGATTATTTGTTTTGGTCTGACCGTACTATAGTATTCATTCTCAATTTGCAAAATATTGGTGTTAAGTTGCTGATATTTACCATCAACTTCAAGACCTATTTGTTGATATTCAGGGCATGGCGTTTCAATCGCATGCTGTAAACTATGAATGTAAGAGTTTAGTGAGTTGTAATCAGCAACCACCCCTACTTCACTTTCTTTATTGTTTTGATATCCAATGTCTCCCATACGCAATGATGTCGCGAAAGGTTCGTAGTAGGTATTATCATTAAAGGGTAATAATGTTGTTTCTTTCCCCTGTAAAAAAGATTTACACACTGCCGGTGAGGCACCAAATAAATAAGGAATTAACCAGCCAAAGCGTTGTAAGTTACGCAACAAAGAAAAATATTTCTCTGAAATCAAGTCCTGTTGTGTGCTTTTGCTGTCTTGTTTATTAATAGCAAAAAACATTGGCCAGAATTCTTCGGCAAATGAAAAATTGAAATGTACCCCGGCAATAACCTGCATCACTCGCCCATAACGATGTCCCAGGCCACGGCGATACACCGTTTTCATTAAACCTGAATTTGATGAGCCGTATTTCGCAAGAGGAATACTGGTTTCACCCGCAACAACACAGGGCATACTGGTCGCCCAAAGCAATTCATTATCCAGTTGATTATAAATAAAATTTTGCGTGTCGCTTAAAAACTGTAATACAGAAGGAATATCATGTGAAGGTGGCGTGACTATTTCAAGTAATGCTTCAGAATAATCGGTAGTAATATAAGGGTGGGTCAATGCCGAACCAAGTGTTAATGGGTGTGGTGTTTGAGCAAGACCACCTTCACGACTAACTCGCAAAGTTTCTTTTTCAAGCCCAATCAGGCTTTGTCGAAAAATTGATTTATCTTTAACATCTGTAAATGCCTTAAGATACTGTTCTGCTAATTGATACAAACGACTCGTTCCCTGCTATTTCTCAATAATATTTAAGTCTTGATTATAAAGTGTACGAGACTAAACCGCTATTGCAATTTCAAACCTGGTTCAGGTTAAGCAGAGCAAATTCATGTTCAATATCTGTTGCGGTCAACTCCTGATAACTGCCCTGATTCGCAGTTAATATCCCTCCTGCCAGCTCATACCAGGAAAATCCCGGCGTCCATTCAGCATGAGAATAAAAGCCCTGCATCTTGCGAGGAAAACAATATAGATGGCCGGGAAAATACAGCAAATTATAAGCCGTATTTGATTGGTGTAAATGCTGTATAAATTGCCCGCTTTCTTTGCGACAACGAAAGACATGACAAGTGGCCGGATACATTTCTTTTCCACCATTATGCTGCCATTTATCTGCAGTTACCGGTAAAGGGGTGTCCCGGATAAATAATTGAAAATGAAGATGATTAACTGAGGAAAATGCACCACGTGAGTTATACCCTGTTCCAATACCTTCTATATTTTGTCCTGTCGACTCAAGGAAGTCCCACATCATATTGTGGTGTGAAAGTTCAAGAAACTGGGGATGTTGTTTATCACGCTCCGGTACCAACAAAGTATGATAGTGAGCAAAAGGATATTTATTATAATAGAGAGATAACTGGTTGTTTCTGTACTCACCTTCCCACAAACGTTCTTTAGCCATAAAGGGCTTATTAAAATTAAAGCCTGTGACAGAAAAATCCATGCATAAACTATCAATCTGTTGCTGGCTGATTCTATTTGGTCTAAATCCTCTTATGTGATTAAACTGAAATTCCCAATCCGCCTCTTCTCTAAATGCAGTGATTTGCAGGTTATCAAAACCAACGCAAAGCATTTTCAGAAAAACCAGTAAATCTTCATCAACTTCGTTAACTTTTCTACCCGCAGTAAAACTTTCGATATACTTTGACCGTAAGCGTAAAAAGTTCGATTTCAACACGTCTTTTGTTACTTTATATATTTCCTCATCGAAAGTTGCATTCGCCATTGCCAGTATAAATGTACCCAGAGATTCATTTTGTGCAAGTTCAATTAAACCGTCATTAAATGCTTTTTTATATTCTTGTGATGATGAAAATATATTTTTCATGAATTTAATCCAGTATGGTAAGAGACATCACCATAACCTGTTCATTTTCAATATGCCATTTTAAATCATAGTCATACAACTTCATCGCAAACTCATTTTTTATTTGTTTCTTTCCCTGATAGGCCGGTCGTGGATCAAGTTGTAATGTTTGTATGATAATATTTTTAAGTTGTGGGTATTTATTTTCGACTTTAATAACCTCAGCTTCAACCTGTGCAGACAGTTCCACTTTTAATTTTATTTCAGGTCTCTCTGTAGCATAACCTGCTTGTGTCTTAGCAACTGAATCTGCATAGGGAATATATGGTTTAATATCCAGAACCGGGGTGGTATCAAGAAAATCACCACCAATAATATTTAATATTATTTTATTACCTCTTCTCTCTATACTTTTTAATTTAACGACCGACAAACCAATTGGGTTAGGACGAAACATCGAGCGGCTTGCAAATACACCAATGCGGCGATTTCCACCCAGGCGAGGCGGCCTTACTGTCGACTTCCAGCTTTTATTTTCGACGCCATGAAAAACAAAAACCACCCAGATATGTGAAAAGCTTTCAAGCTCACGAAAAGCTTCATCTTTCGAGTAAGCAATATCAATTTCAATAGTTGCAGGACAGGCAACAAGTGCCGGTTGACGGGGAATACCAAATTTTTCTTTATAACAGGAACGAATGGTGCCGATAGAGCTAAAATTATACTGAGCCATAATAATTTACTAACAATAAGCAATCAACTTAAGGTTCTTACTGTCCCTGTCGGATTATGCGACAACTTCAAATACTGCTCTGTTCCCATTTCAGTTAATCGACTAATCGTCCGATCAAATGCAAATTTCATACGCTTGCCATGATAAAGAGCATTCGGAACAGCTGTAGCAGTGGCTAGTAACTTAACATTATGATCATAGATAGCATCTATAAAATGAACAAAACGCTTAGCCGCAGCATCATCTTTCTCATTAAACATATGGATATTACTTAATAATACTGTTTGGAAACGTTGAGCAATTTCAATATAGTCATGTGCAGAACGATGGGTTTGAAAAAGCTCATAGAAATCAAACCAAATCACATCATCAGCCCAGGATATGTATTTTATTTCACGATTATTAATTTCAATACTTCTTTTGGTTTTCGGCTGACAGGGAGCAAGCTCAATAAATTTATACGATAAAAAATCTTCACTCATTTTTTTTGTCTTTTTTTCATCTATCACATAAAAATATTCACTTTCATTTAGAATATTAAATCGATAATCTGTCCCATCCCCTAAATCAAACTCTTCGGTATACTTATCCAGCAATTCAATTGCATACATAAAACGTTCCCGTTGCAAACCATTTTTATATAAATCATGTATCGATATATTTGATGTTGCTACCAGGGTAATTCCCTGCTCAAACATAGCTTTGAGTAATCCCGCTAATAACATAGCATCAGCGATATCATGCACATGAAATTCATCCAGACATAAAACACTCATTTTCTCAGCTAGCTGGGTAGCAATAATATCAAGTGGATTAGGTGACTTGGGTAGATCATCTAATTGTTGATGAATTTCGAGCATGAAACGATGGAAATGTACCCTGTGCTTTTTATTACCGGGTAAACACTCATAAAAACTGTCAACTAAATATGTTTTGCCGCGACCAGTTCCCCCCCAAAGGTAAAGTCCACGGACAGGTGTTTTTTGTTTGAATAAAGAGGAGAAGAAATTTCCTTTAGCCTGTGATGCAATATTTAATTCAGAAAACACACGCTGAGTATGATGCACTGCTTGCCACTGTTTATCATCTGTTTTAATTTTTCTATTTTGTATATCAGACTGGTAACGTTGAAGTGGCGTCATATTATTTTATCTTGCTTATGCAGTAAAACCACATTTTTTATGTTTCGCATCACAAAATGGTTTTTTCTCTGACTGTCCGCATCGACATAAGGCTGCTTTAGTCCGTGTTGTTTTAGATAAACCATCCCGACTAAAAATTGTTACTGGTCCATTAATGCTATACATGGCATTGGTTTTAACAGTAATAGTCAAATTACCGACGATCCCATTAATATCTTCTTCACGTTCATCGGTAAATGTTTGTGTTGCTTGTACACCTTCTGTCTTATGTGTGCCGTCACAAAAAGGCTTATTTTTTGATAAGCCACAACGGCATAAAGCAAACTCTTTATCTTCTAAAATAACCTCAGCATCCGCATTCAGCAAAGTTATGTCTCTATCTCCTTTACATATCAACGGACCATCCGGACGAACCATGATAGAGTTCCCGGGATAAACAGGTTTATTACTGCTATTGCTATTGCTATTGCTATTGCTATTGCTATTGCTATTCAATATGGTAATCCTTATTAAATTAAGGCGTAATTTATACTTAAACTATTATAAACAGTACACTATACTTAGCCTAGTATACACCTTGAATTAATAAATGTTATTTACAAAGGATTTACTTTTTGAGTAAAGATAAAGTTAAACCAAAACTTGCCATTGTTATGACCGGGGGTGGTGCTCGAGCGGCGTATCAAATTGGTGTTTTAAAGGCGATAGCAGAAATGCTACCTCGTAATTCACCCTGCCCTTTCACAATTATCTGTGGTACTTCTGCTGGTGCAATCAATGCTGCATCTTTAGCTGCAAAAAACGATCACTTCAGACATTCTGTTCGCAGAATGCATTTTGTCTGGTCTAATTTCACATCTGATCAGGTATTTCGAACAGATATTCCCGGCATAATAAAAACGGGCGCTCACTGGTTGCTGTCAATGGTATTGGGTGGATTAGGAAAACACAGCCCGATATATTTACTCGACAGAACGCCGTTAAGAAAACTATTAGAAAAGTATATTGATAGTAGTATGTTACAACGTGGCATAGAGAATAAATCACTGCATGCTTTAAGCATAAATGCCACTGGTTACTCAAGTCACCAATCCGTTGCTTTTTATCATGGTCATTCATCACTTAAAAACTGGAAACGAGCACAACGTATTGGAATCTCAACGCGTATTACGGTTGATCACTTAATGGCCTCATCAGCCATCCCTTTTTTATTTTCGCCAGTAAAACTGAATCGCGAATTTTTTAGTGATGGTTCTATTCGTCAAACAGCACCGATCAGCCCGGCACTACATCTTGGTGCTGATCGTGTGTTAGTAATTGGTAACCACCAGACTGAATTCAAATTAAAGCGTGTATCAAACCCTAAAGCCCCGACACTAGGTGAAATTGCAGGACACACATTAAATAGTATTTTTCTTGATAGTCTTGATGCTGATATAGAACGTTTACAACGCATCAATAAAACCGTCAAACTCATTGGTGATCAGGAACGAGAGAAACATGGCGTAACATTACGCCAGGTTGAAGTACAGGTTATTTCTCCAAGTAATGACATAGGTAAAATGGCAGCAGACCATGCAAATGAACTACCCTGGTCAATTAAAACCTTATTACGCAGTATTGGTGCATATTCGAAAACAGACAGTAGTTTTATGAGTTACCTGTTATTTGAAAAGGGCTACTGTAATGCACTAATCAAACTCGGATATGATGATACCGTGCGTAAAAAAGAAAATATTTTACATTTTTTACGCGATTAAATTATTCAGATGTAGTGTGTTGTGAAACCAGCTTCGCTTCAGGTACAATATGGTGAATCAATGATGCTATTTCTGCACTTAAACCTATATGTGGCTGGATAGTTACCCATAAAACATTTATCTCTAAATTCAAATCTGCAAGTATAATGTCTTTCTCATAATGCTTTAAAACGGCTTCCATTTTATTAATGATATCGCGTAAATGAGAGGGCTCAAAATTTCGCAAGCCCGGTATTAACATCATAAAATCAGCATAGGGTTTGCCTGTATCATCACGCGTAGGTGCACGTTTCCATAAAGGTTCAGAGGATTGTATCTCAGGATAGTTAGATTGAGGATTCTGTAGTGTAGTAGCTGAACCACGAATCATTAATTGCTCTTTTATCATTACCTAAATATAGGTAATAAAAAGGAATTATTACAGCTTAAGCACACATTTGCTTAACTAAATTTTTTATTATTTCACCTTCCTGAAGCACTTCATCTGCAGCAATAATAACGTCTTCTTCATCCAGGCTCAGTTTTTCCAGCAAATCCAATGGAAGCTCCTCAGAGCTATTACCAAACGCCAGCCCGTGAGGAACTAATATTGTTTTAACCACTGACAACAACTGGATATATCTTTCATATTCATCAGAATAATTTTTATCATGAAAATAAGTGGCTACAGCAACGAGTTCTTCCGGCATATTCCACATACGCATTACCATTTTACCAACTTCAATGTGCGAAATACCGAGTACCTTCTCTTCAGCTATAAAAAGATTTACATCATTATTTTTTCCAAGATAATCATTAAGCTCAATGTACTCTTCGGTAAATAAATGACCTAAAACAAGCAGACCAATGTCGTGTAACAAGCCAACCAGGTACGCAGTACCGGGATTAGGACGTTGCCCCCACGGCATTAACATACTCAAACGCTGCATCAGGGAAGCAGCATATATCGAAGATTTCCAAATAGCCTTTGCACCAACCGGGCCGGTTTGTGGAATTTTAAAGGTAGAGCCAACCGATAAGGCCAGAGCCATATTCATCACGGCATCAACACCTAACACTCTGAAAATAGCATCTTTTAATGATTTAACTGAACCTGCCTGACCGAAAAAAGCTGAATTGGCATAACTGACAATTTGTGCAACAAGCACGGGATCTTTTTCAATGACTGCAACAATTTGTTCAACCTTCACATCGGGGATTGCCCTCAAAGTTAAAATTTTGCTTGCTGTTTCAGGCATTGGGGGTAATGAATGTAATGCTTTAACACGATCTTTAAAACTTAATGTTTCTTTTATTTCCATGTTATTATTAATTTCTTCCGAAAAAGATATTCCTATTAGTTGATCACTTGAAAGTTTTTGTAATTGTTTTACATCAATAGCGTAAGCATGTTCTTCAGACTCATCAACTACATATAATTCATCCTGATACTCCAGGGCTTCGTCAATGAAAACATGAACTTTACTTTTAATATCTTGCGGCATTGCTTTTAATAAATTAATATTTAATTGTCGCTCTTCATTTCTATTAACCTGGGATAATTTTTTACCTATAACTTTATTCAAGCGGGTTAAATTAAACTTGCGAGTTGCAGGATTTAGAGCAATAAAAAGATCACTGTCACAGGATAAAATTGAGCAATCAATTTTAGATTGTTTGGACATATCTATAGCGAGATTATTTGTGGAAGAGTAAAGATCAATGCTGCGAAAATTTACATGGTTTTGTTGAAATATTGTTTTTAGCAACTCACTGAACATAAAATCGTTTTCTCTATCGTAAATATTAATCTAAAATTATATCTCTCTTCTATTGAATCATCTGCAAACATTTGTTAAACAATACCCTCCTTATTATTAAGTAGATATAAACTTTAATTAAATTTATATCTTTAAACACGTTCTACATCACAAAAACTAAATAAAGATCAGCTATATTTATCATAAAAATCAAGCTAGTTAACCTGACAAATTTTTAAAAGTTTTTCTTTGTTAACAAATGTCACAGCTTATTTTTTACTGTAAAATGCAATGAATGAAACAACAAATATTAAATATAGAAACAAAAGGTCGGGGAACTTATGAGATATCAAATGATATCCAAAGCATGATCGATAAAAGCACAATTAACTCAGGTCTGTGTCATCTGTTTTTACAGCATACAAGTGCATCACTTATTCTTTGCGAGAACGCTGACGCCACAGTCAGAACAGACCTGGAGAATTTTATGGCACGCATCGCACCTGACGGCGATCCGGCCTACCAACATGATATGGAAGGCCCTGATGATATGCCGGCACATATACGTACTATTTTAACGCAGAATAGCCTTACTATTCCTATACATAATGGACGGTGTGCACTGGGAACATGGCAAGGGATTTACTTGTGGGAGCACCGTACTATGAAACACAAACGTAAGCTTATTATTACACTACAAGAAAACTAGATCGTTTCTAATACAATCCCGCTACCGCCTAAGCCACAATATCCACCGGGATTTTTTGCCAGATACTGTTGGTGATACTCTTCTGCGGGATAAAATTCTGCTGCATTACTAATTTCACTCGTGATCACACTTAAACCTGCATCAAGCAAAACTTTTTCATATTGTTCTCGTGTTTTAAAAGCCAGTTTTTTTTGTTCTTCTGAATAAGTATAAATCCCCGAACGATATTGTGTACCACGATCATTTCCCTGGCGCATACCCTGGGTGGGATTATGTGACTCCCAGAATATTTTTAATAACGTTTCATAGTTAACCTTAGCTGGATCATAAACAACATAAACCACTTCGTTATGTCCCGTTTTACCCGAGCATACTTCCTGATAAGTTGGGTTCGGTGTATAACCTGCGGAATATCCCACCAGGGTAATGTAAACGCCTTCCGTTTCCCAGAATTTTTTTTCTGCCCCCCAAAAACAACCCAGACCAAACATCGCTTGTTGCATTTTTTCAGGATAAGGTTTTCTTAGCTCATTATGATTAATAAAATGTTTTGCGGGCAGTGCTATCGCTTCTGTTCTACCAGGTAAAGCTTGTTCTTTACTTACCATTTCCAGCATTACTATTTACCTTTATGTTCTTACAATCATTACCTCGTCCTCAAGCTTCCGCTCCTCGATAACTACTCCTGCGTTATTCTACTTACGGGCGTCCTGCCCTGATACTCACGCCCCTTACCTATGTCCCTGAAGGTAAAGACCAACCTGCAATAAAGAGGATCTGGCCAACAACATACTATAAATAAAGCAAACTATTCTGGTGCATTAGCCAAAATGACAGCCCGCATCGGGCCAGGATAACCTTCAATTGTTTTTGTTGGGTCATCAGGATCTAAAAAATTTTCTAATGAATCAAATGTCATCCAGTCTGTAGCACGCTGTTCATCTATACTTGTTTTAGATACATCAACAACCCGTACATTTTTAAAACCACAACGTTGCATCCATAAAACCAATGCATCACAACTGGGTAAAAACCAGACATTACGCATTTGTTGATAGCGATCTGTTGGTAATAAAACTGAATTAACATCACCCTCTATAACCAGAGTTTCTAAAACCAGTTCTCCTCCCGGTTTCAAACATTCACGTAACTCAAATAAATGTTCCAATGGCGAACGACGATGATACAACACTCCCATAGAAAACACGGTATCAAATGCTTTTAATGAAGCAGGTATGTCTTCAATACCTAAAGGTAAAAGGTGCACAGGAATACTACCGAGATATTTCTTTAATGCATAAAATTGCATAATATATTTTTGTCCGGGATCAACACCAATAACCATGTCTGCACCCTGACCATAACTTCTCAAGGCGTAGTAACCATTACCACAGCCGATATCCAGTACATGTTTTCCCTTTAAAGACGCAATATGCGGCTGAACCCGATTCCACTTCCAGTCTGAATGCCATTCAGTATTAATCTCTATACCAAATACTGATAGAGGACCTTTACGCCATGGCATTAGCATTCGCAAATCCTCTTCGAGTAATTCCCGAACATTTTCATCACAATCAGAGAGTTCTCCGATACGTAACTCAGAATCTAAATCAATGGACGATGGTTTAATATCCGGTAAGTTATCTAGCATGGCCAGCCATTTGTCCAGCTCACCATGGCGTGGAAAATTAAAAGCACGATCTATACTATCCGCCAATGAATCTAACCATTCACTGGCATCACTATTTTCAAGAGCAATATACAGTTCACTATAATCAATCATATTTAAACCGATTATTTAATTGCAATAAATGACGCAAAATTGAAACACTGGAACCAGGGGAAGACCTGGGTGAAACCGGTTTCCTCTAATCGTTGTACATGTGTATCTTTTGTTTCGGCGATAAGTACATTTTCCAGGGCACTTCTTTTTTGTGCAATTTCAAGATCACTATAACCATTCGACTTTTTAAAGGCATGATGAAGATCGATTTGTATTTCATTTTCATCGGCGTCAGGAAATGCAAGCTTCTCCGATAAAATTAAACAACCGCCCTTATTCAAACCATTATAAATATTAGTCATAATCTTTTTTCGTTCAGCTAATGGGATAAATTGTAAGGTGAAATTCATAACAACAACGGAAGCATTATTAATATCGACATCCCTTACATCAGCACATAAAGTTTGCACTGGTGTTTTACTATTATCGCGTTGTAATATTTTATCCAGGCGTTCAATCATTGCTTGCGCATTATCCACCGAAATAATTTCACAGCCCTCTTCGGTCAAACGATGCCGCATCGATAAACTGGCTGCCCCTAAAGAGCAGCCTAAATCATATAAACGGGTATTCGGTTTCGCATATTGCCGTGAGATAATTCCGATAAGATTAATAATAGTGCTGTAACCGGGAACGGAACGATTGATCATATCAGGGAAAACATCCACGACATTTTCATCAAAAACAAAATCAACAATTTCTGATAGTGGAGAAGCAAAAATATTATCTTGTGAGGTTTTTTTATTCATCGTATTTTCAATCAGGATCAAATATCAACTTTTCTATTTTAACAGATCTGGTAAAAGTTATTTTTTTCTAAATAAGTATTTTTGAGTGATTATAATCTGATATAGTCTGTTTTTTTGGCACAATTCAGTATTTCATTCAAATTTAAAGGTTTTCTCATGCAAATCAGCAAAAATAGCGTTGTTACGCTTAATTACACTCTAAAAAATGATCAAGGCGAAACTCTTGATGAGTCTAAGGACAATAGCTTTTTTTACTTGCATGGTGCAGGTGGAATTATTCCTGGCCTTGAAGGTGAACTGGAAGGAAAAGCCGCGGGAGAGACCTTCTCTGCACATATAAAGCCTGAAGAAGGTTACGGTATTCGTGATGATTCCATGGTTCAGGTTGTACCGCGTGATATGTTTGATAAAGAACACCCGATTGAAGAAGGAATTCAGTTCCATGCTGAAAGCCCGGAAGGTGATATGCTCACTGTAACGGTAACCAAAATTGAAGGCGATGAAATCACTGTTGACGGTAACCATCCATTAGCCGGAATTGCGCTTAACTTTGATATTAAAATTGCAGA